>WNFQ01003911.1_pt1 | contig 14508 bp, 15 predicted proteins | sample 5400171 | NCBI WGS metagenome assembly WNFQ01 (sample SAMN13153356, study PRJNA577476) | soil metagenome | isolation source: 20 cm soil under Madrone tree | place: USA:California | collected 2016-06-14
CCATGGGAAGCGGAAATCGATCGGCTGATCGAAGAACAGATGTCCGCGAGTACCTTCGAAAAGCGGAAGAAACTGTATGACCGCGCGCAAGAGGTTCTCGCCGAGAATCAGCCCATGATTTTTCTGGCGAGCCCGGACATTCTTGCCGGCGCCAAGAATTCCGTTGGCAATTTCCATCCCGCCGTTCTGGAACCCTATGTCCTCTGGAATGTGGAGCAGCTCTATCTCAAAAATGGGACGGGGAATGCCACGCGATGAGCCCCGCGTTGACTAAGGCCGGCAAGAAGCCGCCAGCCGCGTGGAATGATACGCGGCTCGTCAAAGCCTGTCTCGCAGGCAGTGAAGAGGCGTGGTCGTTGCTCATCGATAAGTACAAGGCGCTTATTTTTTCGATCCCCGTAAAATACGGCCTGTCGCAGCAGGAAGCAGCGGATGTTTTTCAGGCGACCTGTACGGAACTTCTCGTGCGGCTGCCCGAATTGCGAGAGCCGCGCGCGTTGCCCAAATGGCTGATGCAGGTGGCCCACCACGAAAGTTACCGCTGGAAGCGTCACAACCAGCGCGTAGTGAGCCGCGACGGGGAGAATGACTTTCCGGAGCCGGCCACGCCTCCCATCGCCGAAAATATCGTTCAGCAGACGCAGGAAGAACAGATGTTGCGAGAGGCCATGGCATTGCTGACGCCGCAGTGCCGCCGGCTGGTGGAGTTGTTGTTCTTTGAAACTCCCTCGCGGCCTTATGCGGAAGTCGCAGCCGAACTCGGCCTTGCCGTAGGCTCCATCGGATTTACTCGCCAGAAATGCCTCGAGCGTTTGCGCCGGCAACTCGAGGATATGGGATTCCTCTGATGCCCGCGACGCTCAAGAAAAAATCAATCGACATGCTGATCGCCGAGCTGGGGCAATTATCGAGCGAACCGGCCCGCCGCAAGTTTCTTGCGGAACACAAGATCTTGATCCGCCAGAAAACTGTCGAGGAGTTAGCGCAATTGGTCTGGCAGAAAGTCCGCGTGAGCACGCAAGAAGCATTTCACTTGGCTGAGGCCGCCGTGCACATCGCCAAGCGCTTGCGTGGCAAAGAAGCTTTGGCGCTTGCCTTGCGCGCAAAAGCCAACGCCTTGTATTCCTCGGGCGATAATCGCGCCGCCATCGAGCACCATCAACAGTCTTTTCGCCTTTACGAATCGTTGGGCAATTGGAACGAAGCTGCGATAACTCTGAGCAGCTCGATCCAGCCGATGATTCTCGCTGGTCAGTACGACATGGCGTTTCAAGCCGCGGAACGCGCCCGGGAGATATTTTCGCGCCTGAATGATCTTCGGCGGCTGGCCCGCTTGGAAATCAACGTTGGCAATATCTATCACCGCCAGGATCGGTTCGAGGAATCGATCGCGCACTATGAGCGCGCTTACACGCAACTGATGCCCTACAAGGACACCGAAGGGATTGCCGTCGTCCTCAGCAACATGGCCGTCTGCTTGATCAGTCTGAATGATTTTCCGCGCGCTCTTGCCACCTATCAGGGGGCTCGCTTCTTCTGCCAACAGAACAAGATGCCCCTTCTCGTGGCGCAGGCGGATTACAACATCGCTTATCTCTATTACCTCCGCGGCGAGTACAGCCGTGCCATCGAGGCCCTCTATGCTGCTCGGCGCGCCTGCGAAGCCACCGGTGATGCTTATCACTTTGCGCTGTGCCATTTGGATCTCTCCGACATCTACCTGGAACTCAATCTGAGTGAAGAAGCCCGGGAAATCGCCCATGAAGGATTCCTCCGGTTCGAAAAGCTCGGGATGGGCTATGAGGCTGCCAAGACCCTCGCAAACGAAGCCACGGCTTATGGCCAGCAGGGGAAGACGGTCCAGGCTCTGGAGCGCTTTGCCAAAGCGCGGGAGATTTTTGAACGAGAAAAAAACCTCGTTTGGCCTTGGCTCATCGACTTGTATCAGGCCTTGTTGCTTTTCCACGAAGGCCGGTACTTTGAGGCCCGGCGTCTCTGCATTGCGGCCGCTGCTTTCTTCGATCGATCAGCACTCTCGGGGAAAGCTGTCCTCGCGCATCTGCTGCTCGCGCGCATTGCTCTCCAAGTGGGAGATTCTGCCCCAGCGCAAAAGGAGACAGACGAGTCCCTCGCTCGGCTGAAACGCCTTCAGGCGCCGGTTCTTGCCTTCCAGGCTCACTTGCTCGCGGGACAGATTGCTCAGGCTCGCAACGAGCGCGTTGCGGCGCACCAGGCGTACCTGGAAGCCAGGAAAGCGCTAGAAGCCTTGCGCAGCCGATTGCAAGGCGAAGAGCTGAAAATTTCCTTTGTCAAAAACAGGATGCAGGTCTACGAAGCCCTCGTGGATTTATATATTTCCGGAGATGGGACCGACACCTCTCCGGAAGAAGCGTTTGCTTGCATGGAAGCCGCCAAATCCCGCAGTATGATTGAATTGATATTTCAGAGCGGCCAGAGTCTTCCGCTAGGCGAGACGGGCCAGAGCGATCTTGTCCGCAGAATCAGGGATCTTCGCGAAGAACTCAACTGGTATTACCACCGCATCGAGCTTGAACAACTGCGTCCCGAGGACCAATCCCACCAAAGGCTCGAAACCCTCCAGGAAAAAGCCCAATCGCACGAGAAGGAGCTCCTGCGGACTCTGCGCGAACTCCCGGCACACGAGCGCGAAAACGCAACGCTGGAAGCGCCCGCGGATTTTTCTCTCACCAAGCTGCAGGCCAATCTTCCCGCCGACGCCACTCTTGTTGAATATTTTGTGGCCGGGGACCGCCTCGTGGCCGCCGTCATCACACGCGAAAAAATACAAATTCTCCCCGTGACCGTGCTCTCCAGGGCCGCTCACTTTCTGCAATTGCTGCGATTTCAACTCTCCAAGTTTCGCATGGGCAGCGAATACATCCGGCGATTTGAGGAACCCCTCTTGCGTGCCGCGCAAAGCCATCTGGAATCTCTCTATGACGAACTCATCGCGCCTCTCCGCCCATTCCTCCAAGGGAAGCACCTAATTTTTGTCCCGCATGGTCCTCTCCATTTCTTGCCATTCCACGCCTTGCGCAACGGGGAGGGGTATCTCTGCGATGCTTTCACCATTTCCTACGCCCCCAGCGCGACGGTTTTTTCCTGGTGCCAGGAGAAACCCACCAGCAAGAACACGAGTTCTCTCGTTTTTGGAATCCCGGACGTGCGGGCGCCGCAAATCCTGCAGGAAGCTCAATCCGTGGCGGCGCTGCTTCCGCAGTCGACGCTCCACGTGGGCGACCACGCCACTTCCTCCTTGCTCCGCGAACTGGGTCCTCGTAGCGGGCTCCTTCATCTCGCAACGCACGGCATCTATCGTCAGGACAACCCCATGTTTTCCGGCATTCGGCTGGGCGACGGATATCTGAATCTGTATGACCTCTACCAGATGCGCCTGGACGCCAGACTTGTGGCCCTGAGCGGCTGTGCCACCGGAATGAATTTTGTTGCTGCCGGTGATGAATTGCTTGGGCTGCAGCGCGGTCTATTCTGTGCCGGGGCCACGACACTGTTGCTTTCTTTGTGGGATGTTCACGACCAAAGCACCGCGCACTTGATGCAGCACTTTTATCGTGAATACATTCGAACCGGTGACATGCCGGGCGCGCTCCAACACGCGATGCGGGAAGTTCGACGTCAGGCTCCACACCCATACTTCTGGGCGCCCTTCGTTCTCGTTGGAAAACTTACTGATTCCAGAAGACTTAGCTAATTTTTCCACACTCTATATTTTTGAGACCTCCGGCTTCCCTTATGCCATGAGGGTGATTCATCGTCCCGGTACTGGGGAGTGCTGGAGGCGCAGAAAGGAATCTGGGGGGAAGACAATGGAACATTTTACGACCGAATTGTGGATCGATTTCGTGAATCAGGCTGTTGACAGCCGCAAGAACCAGTTGATGGCGCAACACCTGAAGCAAGGCTGCAAACGCTGTGAGGAAACAGTTTCGTTGTGGCAGAGAGTTCGGCAATCGGCGGCCTCGGAAGCGAATTACCGGCCTTCTGAGGACGTCGTCAGAGTGGCCAAGGCGACCTTTGCAGGTGCCGGGCTGGCGGGTCCAAGAAAGGGAACAGGCAGCCGCATCAAGGTTCTTTTCGACAGTTTTCTGCAGCCGGTTGTCGAAGGAGCTCGATCTGCGGCCACTGCCACAAGGCAAATGCTCTATCGCGCGGACCCGTTTCAGATTGACATTCAGGTGGAGGCCAAACCTGAGGGGAACCGCATCGTGGTCACTGGCCAGCTCTTGAACTTGAGCAGCCCTGCAATCATTGGCGAGGGCGCCCGCATCGTTCTTTCCAACATGCGGGGACACGTCGTGCACGCGGTTACCAATCAATTTGGCGAGTTTAGTGGAGAGATTGAAAACAGCGGAGACCTGCAGATGACGTTCGCCAGCCCCGGCACGCAGCCAATCGTGATTTCGCTCCGGGATGCGCTCGGCACTCTGCCTGAGGGCGAGCAATGAGCGGCAATCGACTCACGCAGTTGCCGCACATTGCAGCCTTGGTACGAAGGTACCAATGCCGCTGGGAATTTTGTTTAGACAGGAAGGCGCACTCGTACTATTGGCGCGGAAAGTCTGCCCAGCAAGACTAGAGAGGCACATCGACCGCGCCCGTACCGAGTACTTCATTAGGAGAGCCCCACAAGGGTAGAAACTATGAAACGCATCACCATCATTGTCGCGATGATCGTCCTCATGCTCGGTGCTGCAAATCCCGCTACAGCGCAAAACCGTTACATCGTGCGTACCACAGGCGGCCTGTCCTCCGTCCTGAATCTGTGCAATCTCCTCGGATGTCAAGTCCGGGGTGGATTGGACGGCCCGGTCGGTCAGAATTTTCTCGTGACCTCGTCCAACAACATTCTCGTGAATATCGTCAATGGAGCCGTGAACCTCGTCGAATCCTTGTTGGGAATTGTGAGCATTGAGGCCGACCGTCTCATGCCCATCCCTCAACCATCACTCAGCAGCATTCCCTCCGGTCTCTACGACACTGCCCCTGTGAATTACTACGGCGCCACCGTTTGGCACGGCTATGCGGCTCAGCCCGCGGCCCAGATCATCCGGCTCCAGGACGCTCAGAACGGGTTTCGGATCAGCGGTACGGGCGTCGTCGCCGTGATTGACACCGGCGTTGACGTAAATCATCCCGTGCTCCAAGCGGTTCTCCTTCCCGGATATGACTTTACAAGGAACCAGCCAGGCGCCTCGGAATGGCTCGACGTATCCGGTCTGCCAAGTGGCAACTCCCAGGGCCAGCAACAACCAGCTTTCGTACAGCAGTCCACCGCCGCCGTTCTTGACCAGTCCACCGCCGCAGTCCTCGATGGCGGACCGTACTCCGCATTTGGCCACGGTACGATGACGACTGGACTTGTCCACTTGGTAGCGCCGAAGGCTCAGATCCTTCCGCTCAAGGCCTTCTCATCGAACGGCACCGGCTATCTTTCCAATATCGTCGCCGCCCTCTACTACGCCGTTCAGCACCATGCGAACGTCGTTAACATGAGTTTTGATCTCACGTCTTCTTCGCCGTCGCTCACCCAGGCGGCCTCCTACGCCAACAAGGCCGGCGTCGTTCTCGTCGCTGCCGCCGGAAACGAAAGCACCAGCTCGCCGGTTTATCCCGCGGCCCTGAACAGCTACGTCGTCGGCATTGCCTCTACGACCAACTGGGACAGCCGCTCCTCCTTTTCAAATTTTGGCTCAACCGATGTCTGGATCGCCGCGCCTGGAGAGAACATCATTAGCACTTTCCCTGGCGGGACATATGGTAGTGCTTCTGGCACGTCGTTTAGTTCGCCGATCACTGCCGGCACGGTCGCTCTGATGCTCAGTGCAAAGTCGTCATCCTTAAATCAGAGCCAGGCATCCAGTGCGCTGTCCCATGCGATCAAGCTCACGCCGGATCTCAATCGTGGACGCCTCGACGTCTATCAGGCCGTCTCCGCTTGGGTAAATAACTCCGGCTCAACATCCGGCTCTGGCTCTTGCTTCTTGTTTTGCCTGTAGCTGCAATGTCGAATAACCAGATTCCGGCGCCCATCGAGGGTTCCCCGGTTCTCGGGGCGCTGGAGTCTCTTCGCATCAAGCAACTCGAAGAACAGTCTGCCGCCCTCCGCAATTCCGTCATCTGCGCCTTCAACCAGCTCCTCGACTTGAAAGATCTCAACACCGGCGTCCACAGCACCCGGCTGGCGGAATGGGGCATGCGCGTCGGGCAGGAACTCGGCCTGGAAGAAGCTGAGCTTCAGAATCTTGAAGTCGCCGCGCTTCTCCACGACATCGGTAAAGTAGGCATCCCGGATTCCATCCTTCGCAAACCCGGGCGTCTCGACCCGGAAGAATATGCCCTCATGAAGAAGCACTCGGAGTACGGCTGGGCCGTGTTGCGAATGCTTCCGGGCTTCGAGCGCGCGGCGCTCGATATTCTCCATCATCACGAATCTTTCGACGGCAAGGGCTACCCCGCCGGACTCAAAGGCGCTGAAATTCCCGTTGTTTCCCGCATCGTCTGCGTCATCGATGCCTTCGATGCTATGGTTTCTTCCCGCCCCTACCGCAAGGGCCTGCCGTTTGAAGAGGCCGTGCGCCGCCTTAACGAGTCGAGTGGCACTCAGTTTGATCCCGTGGTCGTCAAGTCCTTCCTTTCCTTCGCCGAAGCAGAAATGTCTCCTGTCTTCGAAGCCGCCGGCACCTCCGTCTCATCGGCTCTATAAGCGCATTGCCCAGGTATCCATCGAAAGTAGTCGAGTTGATTGGATTATTGCTCTCCGTTTGTAGGGGCGCAGCATGCTGCGCCCCTACTTCACAAGGCTGTTCCGAACCAGAGATATCTTGTCGAAAACTGACAGGCACTCGTCCCCGCCCCGCCCTCGCTGATTTGAATTGAGCCCTTTCTTCTCCCATGCTACTTTTTCTTATCTGCCCTGCCCGGGTGGCGGAATGGCAGACGCTGAGGACTTAAAATCCCGGCAAGTGGTTTAGCAGCACGCTGCACCAAAATGCAGCACAGCGAAAATCGCTTGATTCTACGGCCTGTTTCTTACCAGCGACCGTGCACGACTCCGCACTGTGGCGAAGGGAAACGAAAAGCCAACCGACACCAGAACCGACACCACTGCCACGTGCAAAGAGATGAGGGATCAACTCGTACCCGACGATGCCGCGAGAATTGCCCTTCCTCGCGCACAGGGGCGATTCTGGCGCACGATCTGTAGCGAGAAAGGTGGAAGAGTAAGGGAATGGCGCAGCGCGCGCTTCACAGCTTACCCAAAAACCCCGCTGACAGCGCGTCTTGTAAGTCCCTGCGCTGTAGCGGCTGATTAGGACAATTCCCGCTGCCCACAATCAGATGTTTTGAAGCGACGCTCAACGATGAGTCTTACTCTGCTTTGCGAACGAGTTCACTGAGTCTTACGCCCAAAGCACACGCCAGGGCGTGGGCAATCTCGATTCCCACGCTGACTTTGCCGAGTTCGATGGAGCTAATGTACGTCCGGTGAACGTTCGCCCGCTCTGCAAAGTCCTCTTGCGATAGTCCCATTCTCTCCCGCTCTTGGCGGATGGCCTGCCCAAACGTGAGCCGGGAGAATCTGGTTGTTTCGGCACACCCCGCTTCTATTATCTTGAACACGATCAATCGACAGACGACCCTCTGCAAAGGCGTAGGAATGCGCAGCACGCCGCACCTTGATGCGCCCGCCTCACCGGAGTAGGATTCGAGACATCGTTGGATGTCGCAGGACCTTTCCAGCCCATCCCCGAGGTACACCGCAAGGAGGTCCCGCCATGCCCGTCATCAAAGAATTTACCGTGTTAACGGAGGACCGTCCTAGCATCTTTGGAAAACTCTGCCGGGCGCTCGCCGACCACCGAGTGAACATTCTCGCGCTTCAATCCTTTCCGATCGGAGGGAAGAGCGTAACTCGATTCATCGTGGACAATCCCACTACGGCCAAGGCCGTGCTGGACAGCGAGAGGCTGACATACGTAGAGGCAGAAATCGTCCAGGCCAAGATTGCGCACCGGCCGGGCGAGATCGCGCGCGTAGCATCCCGCCTAGGAGAGGCCAACATCAATATCAACTACGCATATTGCGGCTTGGAACCCGGAACGAATGCGCCTCTGATCTTCTTCGGCGTCGTGGAAGTCGACGAGGCGGCCCTAATTCTTGAGCAGGCCGCCGCTGCCAGCGCTACGCCCTAACATAAAATTGCGGTTTACTCCGCACCCAAGAAGAAGGAGAGGAGTCAAGCGCGGGGTTTGCCTTCTCTTCTTCTTCATCTGTTCGACGAGCCAAGAGTCCATGAATCGCCGTACGACAGCCTAGAGAAAAAATCCGTGGTCGCGGGTTTCGGGATACGCGCACGCTCAACTTCCTGCTGATACAGACGCACAGACGGGGCAGCCCATGAAGGAGCTGCTAGAAATGATCGCTAAGGCTCTCGTGAACCATCCCGAAGAGGTGGAGGTTCGTTCGGTCGAGGGACAGCATTTAATCGTGCTTGAGCTGTGCGTCCATCCGGAAGACGTCGGCCAGGTGATTGGTCGTTATGGGCGCACAGCCGAAGCCCTCCGCACGATTCTAGGTGCGGCTGGCAGGAAGCTGCACAAGCGCGTCACCGTGGAAATCCTCGAGTAATGCTTCGAAACGACAGATGCTGGCATCACAATTATTCAACGGCGATGTGGGTGCTCGTGTTTCTGACCCCTTCCAGCCTCTGAATCTTATCCATCACTAGTTTGTTGAGCTCGTGGGATTCTTTAACTTCGATCACTGCGAATATATCGCGCGAGCCCCAACACGCATCGGCCATCTTGACTCCAACCAGACTAGCGATCTGTCGAGCCAGTTCGCGCGACTTGCCAGGATCGGCTGTGATGACGAGGTAGGCTCTCATCGAACTTGAAGGTCCCTTTTGGAAGATGGTGCAGATTCACTTGAAAACGTTTCAGCGAGGACAAAAGGTCGAAGAGTTGGAAATGGCCGCTCATTTGGCCAATATAGGAGACAGATCCACCTACACAAATCCGTGCCGCAATTATGCCGGAGGGAAGTGGACCGAACGTCTGCCGGTTCAGTTTGAGTGATTGGCGGGCTGCATAGCTGGCCCTGGCGTATGTAGTTCACGGGGTGCGGTGCTAGAATCCTCCGCATCGCGGGTATTGAATGGCTACTTCACCCGGGCAACTCATCCTGGATCAATGCGGACGACTCAGAAAACTGATGAAGGAGATCCCGGGGAATGCTCCCAATTTTTCGAGATTTAATAATCGGATCGTCGCCGTCGAGAACATGGCTGAAAGTGGCCTTGAGGCAGCCGATCAAGCTCTTCAAGTGTTACTTCGCGAACTTGCCGCTGCGCCCGACGGAATGAGCGGCGTAATCCTGAGCGCGAAACGGTTTGGAAAGTACCTTCGCCTTTAGGAACACTGACTGCAGAGCGGGCCGACTGGTTTTCCGCGCCTACTCTGACTGTGACGCGAGGAATGTTGGACAGCGACGCGTATTCAACCGTGTCCGGTCCTCTGCCGCAGACTGGCGGGACGCGCCGCTCATTCCCTCTCTCTGTCAAACGCCTCTCTGCATATTTTCTTAAACTGCTTTCCGCCGCGAGAAGGCAGGCACAAAGGGAATGGCGATTGATCTGTACCGCAAGCGTAAGGTGGAAGCGCTGGAAGGAAAGAAACTTCCAGAGAGGCTCCGCCGTGCGACCGTGACGTTCGCTGAGATTGCCCGCGATGCCTTGACCTACTCGAAGGTTCACAAGGCGGACACAAGTTACCGCTGCGACGCGGGCCGGATGGAAGTCCTCCTCGGATGGTTTCGGGAGTACCCCGCCGAAGCGATCACGGCTCAGGACATCGAACGGCAGTTTCAGAAGCAGGAATGGGCTCCAGCTACGCCCAACCGCTATCGTGCGCTGCTTTCCCTCACCTACAGGCTCGCAATTCGCAATGGCAAGGTGAAAGAGAATCCTGCCCGGCTTGTTCCGCATCGGCTTGAGGACAATGCCCGCATTCGGTTTCTGTCCACCGATGAAGAGACCGCGCTTCGCAAGTCAATCGAGGAGAAGTGCTCTGAACGTCTGCCGGAGTTTGACTTCGCACTTAACACGGGCCTTCGCCTGAGCGAGCAGTACGGTTTGCTGTGGGAGAATGTCTCCCTTCCACGACGCACTCTCACGATCCCACGGAGCAAGAATGGCACCATGAGGCATGTCCCGCTGAATCGGGCAGCCGTTAGGGCGCTCGAAAATCTTTGCAAGCTGTACCCCCCCGACCTCTGAACTCGTCTGCGGTGGCGCGCGCGAGCCTCGGCGTTGGTTTGAGCCTGTTCTCAAGGACGCGAAGGTTGCGAATTTTAGCTGGCACTGCCTCCGTCACACGTTTGCCAGCCGCCTCGTAATGACCGGAGTGGACATTCTCACCGTGCAAGAGCTTCTCGGCCACAAAACCATTGGCATGACCGTGAGATATTCGCATCTTGCGCCGAAGCACACGTTGGCCGCCGTAGAGAGGTTGGACGATCCTATAGAGAGTCCAACCGACACCACTACCGACACCAGAGTCTTTGAGCAGCCAGCGGCTCAAGTGGCGGTGTTGCACTAAGTCTTTCGATTCGTTAAGTTTGTACTGCCAGCGCCCGGGTGGCGGAATGGCAGACGCTGAGGACTTAAAATCCTCCGGGGATTTTTCCTCATGTGGGTTCGACTCCCACCCCGGGCACCAGTCTTTTTTGTTGAAGATGAATGAGTTGTTGGGCCGCTCCTTTCCGTGTACCTCTGGTGTACCCCACTTTGCGAAAGAACGAGCGGATCGCGGCTCCATCGGTAATTCTCACGCTTTGGTGAGGGCCACAGCATCAGCAGATAGACCCTCGATTTCCTCCGCTCTCGCCGTCGTCAAGGGTCAAGCCCGCTACGCGGCTCCCTACGGTCGCCCTTGCCGGAGTAAATGGCAGCCTCCGTGCCCACTGCAAGAAGAGCTGTTCAGCATCTTCTGCTCTCTAGGCATGACGACGCTTAACGAGAGTTTGTGTGTTCTGACCGTGCTATCAACCCTGGCCCCTCTCCACCTGATGCTGGCAGATACATCGTCGCCTCGCGGTTCCGATGCCAACCTTTCGATTGTGGGTTCGTTGTCGGAGGGCTTTAGACGGTTCGTTACCTTGCCGCCTTACCTCGTAGGGTACTGTTGATGGGACAACAGGTCTGCTAGGATTCCTCCTTCAGACAATCACTTCAGCGACCTCAGGTCGCACGCCATCGTTGCCTCTAATCCAGGCGACTTTGGTCAGGGGCGCGTTAGTGTTACTAGCACTAGCACTGGCGCGTCCCGTTCTGACTCAATTGAAAAAGTCGCGTTGCAGCACAAGCTGCATGCCACTAGCGCAAGTGGCATTAAGTATGACAAACCGAAATGTGGGTGTCAATACCCAAAAGTGGCGAGGAATACCCATTCCCCATAAGATGAAGCTATGAGACGCGACCTTATTTCCAAAGTCATGCGTGAGATGGGCAGAAAGGGCGGGAAGGCAGCCGGCGGCAAGGGCGGAAAAGCACGCATGGCAGCTCTCACGCCCCAGGAGAGGGTAGAGCTTGCCAGGAAAGCAGCACGCGCACGATGGGCAAAGGCCAAGAAGAAAGGCAAGCGCTCCGCCAAAACATAGGCGAAAGAAGGGTGTATAATCATCACATGGCTAAGGATGTGATCCACATTTCCGAGGCGGAAGCGGCGAGCGACTTTGCTGCGCTGATGGCACGCGTGCGAGCGGGCGCAGAGATCGTCATCGAAAATGACGAGCGGCCTGTAGCCGTCCTTCACGCCGCCGAGCCGGTGCGCCGCAGCATCTCCGAATGCATCGCCTTGGCCAAAGCACACGAAAAAGAAACCGGCAAAGCTCCGGTCCTCGATCCAGACTTCGCGGCAGACGTTGAAGAAATTCTCAGCCATCGCAAGCCGTGGAACCCACCAGCGTGGGAATAGTCCTCGACTCAAGCGTCATTATCGCTGCCGAACGCAGAGGCCCGTTCGCGAAATCCTAGAACAGGTGAAAGCAGTTCAAGGTGAAACCGAAATCGGCATCTCCGTCGTGACTATCGCCGAGCTGGTCCATGGAGCGTATCGCACGAAAACCCAGGCGCAGCAGCAGCGAAGGCTGGCGTTCCCCAGCATTCCTTCTAACTCCTTGAAATTCCGCTCGGTTGTGTTTTCGATCCCCACCGCCCCTACCAATCAGCCCATTTGCTGAGGATGACTTAGCGATTTCGCGAGGCGGCAAAAGGCGGCAATAAGAAATAAAATTGAGCCTCATGCATGGCACCTTATGGCTCTCGCGAACGCGCCTTATCAACATATTCAGCGTGCAGGGAGGAAAGATCCCTAGGAGTAGAGATACTTGGGCTGTTGTAGCGGAGCGACTGAAGGCAATTTGTACCCTTCATGGAGCGAAGGAATAGGTCCATTTCACTGCGAAGCGGGTCTCGCGGACCTGGGGAGGATTCGCCGGGGCGATGCTGGCAAACTGCGTACCAACGTTGTAGATGATGTAGAGGTCGCTGTCCGGCCGGTAGTTATACCTCAGGCGCAAATTGGCGCTGACTGCTTGCGTGTTTGAAGTATCCATCTGAAGGAGGCTGGTGAACGTTAAGAAGCGGCTAAACGAATAGTTCCCTTGTAAGCTCGCGAGCACGACCGAAAAATTTCCATTCGGCAGGGGCAACCGGAAGCGGTCCCACGTCTCGGAAACGGAGATCGAGAACTTTGCAGTTGGGCGATAGTTGGCTTGCACGCGAAATTCATTTAGAGTTCCTCCGTAGTAGCCGCCGAAGCGTTCGAAGAAGTTGTACGTAAAGCGCCGATCCTGCCCCGACCCGTAAGTAAGTTCATGGCGGGCGAAGTGATACAGCCCGTTCGGAATGAACACGTTCTTGTAGATGTGAAATGGGGTATTGATCCGCTGGGTGAACACGTCCGCAATGTCATCGTCGGTGTAGGCTCCATTGGTGAAATCGGCCCGGAACGTGCCCTGCCATTCTTGAGTGGAGACTTCATTGCGCGTATCGGGAGCGTGGAGAACCTCTCCTTCGAATTGCAGCTCGCGCACACCTCTGATCTCCGGTCTTACCTTGAAAGTCAGATCCCCGTACGTTTCGTTGGAATCTACCCTTTCGATGAATCCTACTTCCGGGTTGAAGTTCGGGCCTGTCTTACGCCGCTCGACGATTCCGTCCAGCCAATTTGACCGATACGAGAGCGAGGCCCCCACATCGCTCGCGCCGCTCGGGTATCCGGGCGATTGCGTTCCCGCCATGTGTGCGTCAACGAACCAGTCTTTGAAGAAGACCAGACGTGTATCGACGCCGCCAGTTTGATTGAAACTCTCCAGGGGGTTGTCCGATCGTTTGTCTATCCCCATCACTCCCCCATAGGAACCTCCCCATAGCGACTCTTTCAACCGCGCGACTGCATAGTTTGCATAAGGATTCGGGCCACTGGAGCGAGTATCTACCTCCATAATGCCCAATTGCGTTCGACCAATCGTTCCCGTTAGTCTGGCTCCGCCATTGATGGGCACCTGTTGGCCAGTCAACGGATCGATCCCGATCTGGCGACTAAAGAACAATTGATCCTGGTCGCCGATATCGAAATTGAAGATCCCAGCGTTTTCGAGGAAGAACTGGCGCTTCTCAGGAATGAAGACTTTGAACGGTGTGAGATTGAACGGCTGCAGATCGACTTCGGCATCAGCAAAATCCGTGTTTCCCGTCAGATTCAAGACGAGGTTTGAGGTAAGGCCGTATTTAACATCGACTCCGCCCGTGAGCGGGAACTTTGCATCCTGGCCGGTTTGCCGGTCATATCGAGCGAGCGCATAAGGCTTAACGACAAAGAGCCGTCCGCTTCCTATATTCTCGATACCTCGCAAGTCTCCCGCTTGCGATACCTTGGTAATACCAAATGTTCTTCGATACGCCCTCCACAGGTCTTCTTCGTTCTTGCGCCTTATGAAGCGCTTGAAATTGAGTCCCCACAAAATCAAGGTCAGAGTTATCTCTTTGCTCTTCGACGATGAGGCCATCCATTTGTGTGCCCAAAGGATTGACCTGGAAGACGTACCCTCCACGCCGGTCATGATTCGAGTCGATGAGAATCTCGAAGTGGTCATCCAAATCCTGGCTAACATCGCGGCGGAGTTCGCTGGCGATGATGCGAGACGGATTCGAATCGAAGCACTGAATGCCAAAATAAACGGCGCGTCGCGTGTACAGAATCCGCACTTCTGTTTTCTCAGTCGCTGGCTGGCCCTCGAGAGGTTCCCGCTGGCGAAAGTCCGTGATCGGTTTCGCCAATTGCCAAAGCGAATCGTCCAAAGTGCCATCAAGTTTGGGGGCCCGCTCCACCGGCACAGCTTCTGCCACCTGGGTGTCCGATTGAGGAACCGAAGGCAAACGACGTGGAGCAGCGCCATAAGACT
>WNFQ01002053.1_pt1 | contig 14504 bp, 12 predicted proteins | sample 5400171 | NCBI WGS metagenome assembly WNFQ01 (sample SAMN13153356, study PRJNA577476) | soil metagenome | isolation source: 20 cm soil under Madrone tree | place: USA:California | collected 2016-06-14
ACCTGCACCTAAACCGCCGCCGCAAGCTAAAGCGCCTGCGCCGAAGCCGCAGCCGCAAGCTAAAGCGCCTGCTCCCAAGCCGCAGCCACAAGCTAAGGCGCCTGCTCCCAAGCCGCAGCCACAAGCTAAGGCGCCTGCTCCCAAGCCGCAGCCGCAAGCTAAGGCGCCTGCTCCCAAGCCGCAGCCGCAAGCAAAACAAGCGCCAAAAGGAAGTCCGACCCCGGCGAAGAAAAAGTAGTCAGCTAGTCGTCGGGTCGAATCGAATCGCGGTAGGGTAGTTCTTCGTTCTGGCCAGCTTTGTGATGTTCCCCGCGCAGTGCGAAGGGGTGCCGCAGCTTGTGGAGGAGGCCTCGGTGTCTGGCAGAGGTTGCCAGGCCTGTGCGGCGGCCGAGATCGGATTAGGCTTTCTTTCGCGGCGAAACGCTTCGGCAAGAATCTTCTGCTGATGTCTCCCGATCACATCGGGTTGTTGCCCGATCGGCGGCGTGCGTTGGAAGTCAAAGTCCTGACCGAAAGCGGCACCCAAGTGTGGGATCATGGGCGGTCGCACCTACACGCTCTCTCCCGGATCGAGCCTTTGTATCGCGCCAAACGTCAATCATTGGCTCCAGAGAAAATCCGACTCGGGTCCGCATGAGGTGTTTATCGGATTCGACCTGCGCGCAATTGCGGCTCGCCATCCTGAATGGGAGTTAACGAAGCATTTCACTTCCACCTGCTTCATTCGGGAAGCACTGCAACTCGAACGTGCGATGGCCCGCCTGATCCACGAGGTAACTGTTTCCGCCATGCACCAGATCTCCGGGTTACGTCTGGCCTTGGACACCTTGATTCTGGAGGTGGTTCGGACCTTGGCCGGAACGAGAGACTCGCCTTCCAGCGTGGCGATGCATTCGGCCGTGCTTCGCGCGAAACTGCTGCTTGAATCCAGATTTCGTGAACCATGGGATCTGCACCGATTAGCGGGACAGTCTGGAATCTCCCGAGCACGGTTGACCCAGTTGTTTCGCCGCGAAACCAGCACTTCGATCCACAAGTTCCTCAACAAGATGAGGGTTCGCCATGCGGAGACGCTGCTGCTCGATTCGCAACTGCCGATCAATGCCGTAGCTTCCGAATCCGGCTTCGCATGCGGTCGAGTTTGATATCGTGGCGATTGTCGGAGACCTGTTGGACGTTTTCCATCCCCTGCCTCCGCGCGCGCAGATTATCAAAGCCCGGACTTTCCTGGAATCGCTGGCCGGCAAGGCCTACATCGTGGTCTGCTCTAGCAATCACGACAGCCTGGATCTACCCGTGGCCCTGCCTCGCGGGCGGGTCCCCAGGTGGATGGCTGGATTAGATGTGATTGGTTCGCTGCTCTCCGATGGCCGAACCTGCATTATTAAAAACCAACTCGTAGTCACGACCCTCAGTTACCTTTCCACTGAGCTCCAAAAACGTCCTTGGCTGATCAGAGGAAATCGCCTGCGGCGAATAGCAAATAGCAAATAGCAGAGCGTCGCGCCTTCGACGGATGGTCAATAACGGACTTGACAGATTGTTCCATATTTCGTAAGTTCGGAACTATTGAATAGAGTCTGGGTTGCGCGGTTCGCATCGGTTAGCCGCTAGTGGCTTAGCATCTGCGCGATTCAGGTTCATATCTTCACTTCAACGCACTCGCTTTCCGAAAGAAACACTTATGAACAAGCTCAAAGGCAAGGCAGCAGTCGTCACTGGCGCATCCAAAGGCATCGGCGCCGCTATCGCCAAGGCACTCGCCGCCGAAGGCGCGTCGGTAGTTGTCAACTACGCATCCAGCAAGGCCGGCGCGGACAGCGTCGTCGATGCCATCATGAAAGCCGGTGGCACGGCGGTTGCGGTAGGCGGAGACGTTTCTAAGGCCGCTGAGGCCCAGGGTATCATCGATGCGGCCATCAAGCGCTATAACCATCTTGATATCCTCGTAAACAACTCGGGTGTCTACGAGTTCTCTCCGATCGAGACGATTACCGAAGAACATTTTCACAAGATATTTAACATCAACGTGCTTGGTCTCATTCTCACCACCCATGCGGCGGTCAAGCACCTCGGCGAAGGCGCCAGCATCATCAACATTGGATCCGGAGCCAGCCGCATGACACCGGCCAACTCCGTTGTCTACACGGGTACCAAAGGCGCTGTCGACGCCATTACCGGTGTGCTGGCTCGCGAACTCGGACCAAGAAAAATCCGGGTGAACTCCATCAATCCCGGTCCGGTCCGGACCGAAGGCACGGATTCCGCCGGCTTGACCGACTCTGATTTTGTAAACAGCCTCGTCGCGCAGACTCCGCTTGGCCGAATTGGTCAGGTCGGCGATATCGCTCCGATCGCGGTCTTCCTCGCGTCAGACGAATCGGCCTGGCTTACCGGCGAGGTGATTCTTGCTACCGGCGGTCTCCGGTAAGCGCCTTTGGGGCAAGAAAGGCGTTATTCGAAAACAACGGGTCAATTGTTACTGCGGAGTAGTTGCCCCAGGGTTCGACACCGGAGTTTGTCGGGTGGTAGAAGGTGGGACTGGTAACCAACACCGTACCCGGACCCACCGGGCCGCTGGCAGCCCTGACCTGGGCGTTGATGTGGGCGGATGCAATCAGGTAAGATTGAGCAGTTGAAGGCTTGGAGCATAGGCATTGTGGAGAACAAGTGTCGCCGCTCCAATTACTCCGGCGTCCGCACCTAAAGAAGAACGTTTCACCGGAGGCAACGGTTTACTAGGCATTGCCGATTTTCGGATCTCCAGGACCATTGTTTCTACAAAACTGTCTCCGAGCAACTGGAGAGTCTCGCCGCCCAATAGGACCAGCTCCGGATCCAGGATCGCAACAGCCTCGGCTAAAACGGTGCCCAATCTTCTAGCCGCGCGTTTGATAACTTCGGCAAAGACCGGCTCGCTGCTGGCGACGACATCCTCAATCTGCTGGGGTAGCGCTGGGGATTTCGGGCTGTTCAGATGATCTCTATTCAGCGCTGCGATTCGAGCGTCACGGAGAATAGCTTCAGCCGTGCAATAAACCTCTAGACAACCTTGTTTACCGCAGTGACAAGGCGGCCCGTCAGGGTCAATCTGAATGTGGCCGATTTGGCCCATGTTACCCTTCCATCCACGCAAGGCGTGCCCATTGGAGATGATGCCCAAGCCAATGCCAATTCCGACGTAGAGGTAGAGCACATTGAGGCATTCTGCCCCCAATCCGCACCACTGTTCGCCAAGGACAATCGCCGTGACGTCTTCATCTAACACGACGGGAAAACCCAAAAGTTCTTCTAATTCGCTGCGGATTGGATGATTCGCCCAATCACTAAGATTAGGCACATTGAGCAGACAGCCCGCCTCAATATCCAAAGGGCCAGGAACAGCGAGGCCTGCTCCGAGGAGTTGTTCCCTGGATATCTCGGCTTCTTGAACAGCCCGGTTAACTGCTTCCTGAATGAGAGGGAGGATCGCGCGAACGCTCCGGCCAACAGTCAATGAAATCTCCTCGCGCCAAAGAACGCGAGCCTCGAAGTTCGTCAGAACAATGGTGAGCTTTGCCCGATCAATATGGATGCCGATGGCATAGGCGGCATTTGGGTTGATTTGCAGTGATCTAGACTGGCGGACCCCGTTTCCGCGCAGTTCCAAGCCTTCCTGAATGACTCCTAAGTCGAAAAGGTTTTGCGTAATATTAGTTACGGTTTGGAAGCTGAGTCCGGTCCGATCGGCGATTTCGCGACGGGAAATCGGCTCATATTTTCGGATGAGGTTAAGAACCACGGCGATGTTGTAGTCCTTAACTTTGAGGAGGTTAGTACCGGAAGGGATCATAGAAGAGTGGGAAATGATTCAAATAATTGGAACCAACGTTGCGATATATTGCGCGCCATTGCATTGATTGATCCTTATATTCACCAGAAATTCCATATTTTCCCTTGCAACGTTCCAATCATTGGAATAAAACTCTGACTGCCCCCCAATCTTCGGCTCTCCCTCGATACAGTCTTCGCAGTTTCCTTGTTTCCTTTGTCACTGGGCGATCGAGGCGCGGTCGAAGAGAGGAAAAGGTCTCCTCCCAAATCCATTGCAGTCCGGAGACCTATCGGGGCCAAACATAGCCCCAAACAATGGATCATCCAGATCTTAACCCCGTTCCGAGGTTTTAGGACCCCGGCGGTCAAGGAAGGACCCGAAAACATGCATGATGCACCCCCTCTTACGAGAACCACGTTACTAACGCTTCTCGCCGTTAGTATGGCTCAAATGCCCGCTTCAGCCGAAGATTCACCTGTAGAAAGTGTTAATCCGATGATTGGCACGGCCAATCTGGACGTTAATGCCGCATGGAACAGCGGTGTCCGGGGCCACGGCCACGCGTATCCCGGAGCAACAATTCCATTCGGGATGGTCCAGTTAAGCCCGGACACTTACGGCAGTAACGTCAGCGGCTGGGATCGTTGCTCGGGTTATCATTACAACGATCCGTTCATCTCCGGATTCACGCACACGCACTTGTCGGGTACCGGCGGAGCTTCAGGAGGCGAGGTCCGTTTTATGCCCACGATGAAGCCGGTGGACCCCAACAGTATTGGCACCACCGATTATACCGCCTCCTTCCTTCACCAGAACGAAAGCGCCAAACCGGGTTATTACCGAGTCATACTCTCACCCAAGCCAGACTCCAACGTTGCGACTGGAACCGACACGATGTTAGCGGAACTAACGGCGACAGCTCATGCCGGTGTACATCGCTATACATTCCATTCCTCGTCCCCAAGCCATAACGCAAGCATGCTGGTTAGCGTTGCCAAGCCAATCGGTGATCGGATTGTGAATGGCGTGTCTACAACCATGGGCGGGATTGTAATTCAAGATAATCGCACAATTTCCGGATGGGAAATCTCCAATAACTGGGCGTCAGGAAAGCCGACATACTTTGTTGCCACCTTTTCGAGGCCCTTTAATTCAAATCCAACGATCAGCAGCGATGGCAAGACGATCTACCTGACTTTTGCTTCGCACACAAGCTCAACCGATGAGGTGATTGTTAAGGTAGGAATCTCTGCATCCAGTACAACCGATGCGTCAGCAAATCTGGAAAGGGAAGTTGGCAATCGCAGTTTCGACGATATTTCCGGAATCGCCGAACAGATCTGGTCCCGAGCACTCTCCAGGGTGACGATTGCAGGCGCTAGTCCAGAACAGAGAACGGCCTTCTACACGGCGCTCTACCACACGTTGCTGGCTCCGACCCTTTATAATAACGCCGATGGAAGTTATGTTGGAACGGACGCCCAAAACCTCTCAACGCCGACGCGAATGACGACGTCGCATCCTAATCCCGGCTTCGAATATTCCTCTACATTCTCTCTTTGGGATATTTTCCGAGCGGAAACGCCGTTGATGACACTCATCCAGCCTGAACGGGTCGATGGTTGGGTGAAATCTCTTTTAACCCAGTTCAAGCAAAACGGAAAAGGTGAACTGCCCGTTTGGCCGTTGGCCCAGACCGAGACATTTTCGATGGCTGGGCATCCCTCTGTTCCGATAATCGCCGATGCTTATCTGAAAGGACTAACAACCGCTAACATCGATGATCTCTGGACGGCGTTGACAACAACGCAATCTGCCCACTTACACGGTTTCGATCAATATATGACGTATGGTTATGTGTTTGCCGGAGCTAACACCTCGGTTTCGACGACCCAGGATTATGCCTTCGATGATTGGGCGACGGCTGCCGTTGGCTTTGCTGCAAAAAAGAGTCAATCGGAATACGGCTTCTATTTAAACCGCAGTGCCAACTACAAGAACGTTTTCGACCCAGAAATCAGCAGTCCTGGATGGCATTTTGCGCGCCCCAAGGATGCAAATGGGAATTTTGTAACTGCTTTCAATCCGACGGCAGCTGAAAAGGGAGACTATTCAGAATCAAACTCCTGGGTGGATACATGGAACGTCCTACAAGATTATTCGGGGTTGGCAGGCATCATGGGTGGAACCGTCCCTTTTCTGGCGCAGTTGGACGAAACGTTTGATCCAAACAACGCATTGACCTTTAAGGATCCACACGGCTTTCCAGACCTGACCGGACGCATCGGCGAATATTTTCAAGGAAACGAGCCGGCCAATCAGGTCGCGTACATCTATGATACCGCCAAGAAACCCTCAAAAACGCAGGCTATGGTGCGTGATCTCATGGACGACATGTACTCGTTGAAACTCACGGCTCGCGATAAGGGAATACTGAGTCCCGCGAGCCTGCAGGCCGCCGAGAACGATCCGGAACTTGTTCAGAACTCTGGAATTCCCGGTAACGACGATTGCGGTCAACTCTCGGCCTGGTACGTGCTTTCCGCATTGGGATTTTATCCTCTGAATCCTGTCGGCGGTGTGTTCTATTTAGGAACTCCACTGTTCTCTGCCGCGGCGATCGACATACCGATACCCGACACAGATTCCCGGACTGGAGAATTCGTTTTCCAAAAGACACATCGCTTCTGGATAACCGCGCACACGCTTGATGGGATGGGCCCATCCGCGACCAATCGTTATGTGCAATCCGTAAAACTCAATGGGGTTCGGTTGAATCATCCCTATATCACGTACGACCAATTGAAGGCCGGCGGGAACCTTGATTTTACAATGGGACCGGTTGCAAACGACGCATGGATCAACGGCTGGGATGGTAAAGATCCCAATAGCAACCTCGCTCCATGAGAACGTTGTCGCGATTGTTGTTCGAGTTAGCGCGTTACCCGGTCACGTAACGATGCGATCGCGTAAGCCGCCGTAGACAAGCGTTCGCACCAGGTCTACCTGATATAGGTCGTGGGGAAATCCCAACTCGATCTTGCTTGCATCATCCAGAATAGTTAATTGCTCCCGGTCTAACGTGATGGTTAGACTGGCAAGGTTATCCTGAAGCTGGCTAATTTTGCGGGCACCGATAATAGGGATTACTGGCACATCGCGATGTCGCAACCAAGCTAAAGCAACCTGTGCCTCGCTACGACCGAGCTGCTTGCTCACCTGGTTGAGAGCGCCGACGGGCCGGCTAGTGCGCTCTCGATCCGGCAGCCGTGACTTCATCATATCGGATGAATACCGGGCATCGCTGCCCTGTCCAGAGGTGTACTTGCCGCTCAGAACTCCACCGGCGAGAGGTGACCAAGCGGTAACGCCGAGCCCAAACGCCTTGGCCATCGGGATCAGTTCACGTTCTACTGTCCGTTCGAGGAGGGAATATTCAATTTGCAAGCTAACGAATGGCGACCAGCCTCGAAGCGTAGCGAGCGTGTTCCCTTCGGCGATCCACCAGGCGGGAGCATCGGAAATACCGGCGTAAAGCACTTTTCCCTGGCGGATAAGGTCGTCCAGCGCCCGCATGACCTCTTCGACCGGAGTCAGTTGATCCCACATATGTAACCAATAGAGGTCGATATAATCTGTTTTCAGACGGCGCAAGCTAGCTTCCAATGCTTGAACCATGCTTTTCCGGTGGTTGCCGGAGGCGTTTGGGTCGGTGGTAGGCGCCGAGCCGCTATATTTGGTAGCTAGAACGACACTTTCACGATGGCCGGACATAAAGTCGCCCAACAAAGTTTCACTGGTGCCGTTTGTATAGACGTTGGCCGTATCGACGAAGTTCCCACCTGCTTCGCGGAAAGCGTCGTAGATCTGCCGCGCCTCGTCCCGAGGGGAGCCCCAACCCCACTCTTCTCCAAAAGTCATCGCGCCGAGGCAAAGCTCGGAGACGCGCAATCCGCTTTTACCGAGTAGACGAAAATTCATGTTTTTGCCGGTCCAGAGTCGGTTGCCTTATTGGCGGGCGATTCTTCCCCGCCCGTTCTGCCGCTAAGAGAAATGTTAGCAACGCATTCTTTTTGACCTGGCTTCACTTGTCGTGTCGAAGTTTCAGACTGGCCAATATTTGGCCCAACTGCCGGAGTTGTTGTCCGAACTGTTCGCGCGCTTTCTTGATGAGCCCAGAGACTGCGACTCTTCATGGGAGCTGGTCGAGTTCGGACCTCTCCATAACCGTCATCGTCACGGCCTGGATCCGTTCCCCCAGTTCTAGAAGCTCGACCATCCGTCCGGCCGAAGAAAAGCAAGGCCGGATCCGGCCGCAACCCGTTGGTTACGTCCAATCGCCCGATCCTTCGCACGCTTAAAGGATGCTTTAAGATCGGAACCAGCGAACAAATCAAGATGACAAATGAGAGAATTTCGTTGTAAGTGAACGATACAGGAGCCTGCAAATGGGACGAACCCTCTTTGAGAAAGTATGGGAGGCGCACGCAATTCGAGAATTGCGGAATGGCCAAACCCAGTTGCTGATCGGCACTCATCTTATCCATGAGGTCACCAGCCCACAGGCATTCTCTATGCTTCGGGAGATGGGACTTCCCGTCGCCTTTCCCCACCGGACATTTGCGACGGTCGATCACATTATTCCTACTGATCAACGGACCGAGCCGTTTTCAGATCCGCTGGCCGATGCGATGATTAAAGAACTGCGCAAGAACTGCGTGGAATTTGGAATCACCTACTTTGACGTTTTCTCTGGCAAGCAAGGCATTGTTCATGTGGTGGGTCCGGAGCAGGGTATTACGCAACCGGGGACGACGATTGCGTGCGGGGATTCTCACACCTCGACCCACGGTGCTTTTGGCGCGATTGCTTTGGGGATCGGTACAAGCCAAGTGCGTGATGTGCTGGCAACGCAGACCATGGCAATCGGCAAATTGAAAGTCCGCCGGATCAATGTCGATGGGAAACTGTCTGCGGGAACCTACGCTAAGGATGTCATCCTGCACATCATACGTAAATTGGGCGTAAACGGAGGCAATGGATTCGCTTACGAATACGGCGGAGAAGTCTTCGATAAATTTACGATGGAGGAACGGATGTCCGTCTGCAATATGTCGATCGAAGGCGGCGCCCGTGCCGGGTACGTCAACCCGGATGAGACAACGTATGCCTACCTTGAGGGCCGTCCCTATAGTCCAAAAGGCGACAAATGGAAGGAAGCAATGAAGCGATGGGAGTCGTGCGTCTCGGATGCCGATTGTGTTTATGACGATGTTGTGGATTTCGATGCCGCAGAGATTCAGCCGACGGTGACATGGGGCATCAATCCCGGCCAAGCAGTTTTCATTTCGGAGCGATTACCGACACCCGAAACGACACCGGAGGATGAGCGCGGATCGCTCGCGGAGGCCCTGGAACATATGAAATTGCAACCAGGGCAACCGATTAAGGGAACTCCAATCCAAGTCGCATTTCTTGGCAGTTGTACCAACGGCCGGCTGTCGGACTTCAAAGAAGTCGCCAAATACATCGAAGGCCGGCACGTCGCACGAAACGTGAAAGCTATCGCGGTTCCCGGCTCGCAGGGCGTCGGAGCTGCCTGCAAGGAATTGGGGATCGATCAGATCTTCACGGCAGCCGGCTTTGAATGGCGCGAGGCTGGTTGCTCGATGTGTCTCGCGATGAATCCGGATAAGCTGGTCGGCGATCAGCTTTGCGCCAGTTCCAGCAACCGGAACTTCAAGGGCCGGCAAGGGAGCCCCACCGGCCGGACCGTGTTAATGAGCCCGGTCATGGTCGCGGCGGCGGCAATTGCGGGTGAGATAACGGATGCCCGGGAATTGTTTGGCCGGTGATCATAAATCCAAAATTACGTCATGGCCTTAAGAAAGATTCTGGAAGTAAGCGGCACGTGCGTCTCTGTCCCCGGGGATGACGTGGATACGGACCGGATTATTCCAGCCAGGTACTTGAAATGCGTCACCTTTGAAGGTTTGGGCGACTTCTTGTTTTACGACGTGCGGTTCCAAAACGGACAGCCCACAAACTTCTCCCTGAATGATCCCCGGTTCAACGGAGCAACGATCTTAATCTGCGGCAGAAATTTCGGGTGCGGTAGTTCCCGTGAGCACGCTCCCCAGGCGATCTACCGTTATGGCTTTGGCGCCGTCGTGGCGGAAAGCTTTGGCGAAATTTTCTTCGGTAATGCGACGACATTAGGCCTCCCCTGTGTGAGCGCCTCACGGCACGATCTCGGTCGGATTCGCGAAATTGTCGAGTCCGAGCCGAAGTCCGAGATGACCATCGATTTGGCTGCCGAAACGATTCGCTTCGGCGGTGATGATTTCTCGGCGTCGATTCGCCCGAGCGCGCGGGACGCACTGATTAACGGTCGTTGGGACCCGATCGGCGAACTCCTGGAGGCCGGCGCATCGGTTAAGGAACGGATGTCGCAATTGCCGTACGGATTTTGAACAGAAGGAAACGGAGCAAACAGAGATAGGCAAAGATTTTTAACCGCGAATGGACGCGAATAGACACGAATAACTGTTCCTCATTCGTGTGCATTAGTGTTCATTCGTGGTTGGAAATTCCGGGGCTGATACCAGTGACCGAGTCGCTAAAACCGGTCTTACTGCTTTCTTGGGCGCGAACCGCTGTGTTGCTCGAGTAGAGAACGGCCAGGAGAACAACAAGCCAGTAAGTCCAACGACTGAGAGAGATATCACACCGAAAAATCAAACCAGCTCTTGCCTCCAGGAAATTCGCCGTGATTAAGCCAGACTCTTCCTTCCGTCAGCAAGCACATTCCGATAAATCAGGAAGAAACACGATTTCATAACGTAATATGTATTGAATCGTTAGACGCGATCCTATTGCTTAATTTTCACATCTGGAACGCGCACCGAATTTCTCCGAAAGGGCCATGATGTCGATATCACCCTTGGCAATTCTTCGAATTGTTGAGACAAAGATAACGGCAATTGAGACAAGAACAGACTGCCGTTGAAAATCCTGCTTTCTATTCCTTCGTTGAGGGCTTTAGGGCAGATCGGTCTCAGCAGGGTACATTAGGCGAATATGAAAACAGAATTCAAGGGAGTAAGGGCCTATACAAAAACTGGCGCATTCATGCCATTGAAGAAGCTGATGGTCCGTCGATTAACGTTACTGATCGACGAGGTGCTGCGGAGTCCGGAGTATCGGGAGGATGCTAATAGAATGCGGCGAGTGATAGCTGATACTAACGGACTGGAAAAGGCCGTTTACCTTTTGGAAGAAGTGTTTGGCCTACGGCGGCCTTTGGAACGGCGCTTATACTCGTAGGATCACCACGAATGCGGCCGGATCTCCCGCCTGCAAACGGAAGTACAACTTATGTCAGCATCTTCTTCCGTTAACATCACCGAACTGATCGACGAGTGTCCTCTCGGGCCGTTGCAGATCAGGATTATCATGCTGTGCGGGCTCGTGGCGCTGCTCGAGGGATTCGACCTTGCGGTTATGAGCGTAGCTGCACCGGCGATGGCGGGACCGCTGCACATTGCGCCGAACCAGTTCGGCGCCGTTTTCAGTGCCGCTGTATTAGGCCTCATGCTGGGTGGATTTGGGCTTGGACCGATTGCTGATCGCTACGGGCGCAAGTGGGTGCTGATCGGCGCTACCGCTACGCTTGGTGTGTTTACCCTGTGCACCGCAAGTGCGGCAGCGCTGCAGCAGATCTTGCTGTTCCGCTTCCTGGCGGGAGTCGGTTTGGGCGGCGCTATGCCCAGCTTCATCAGTCTCGCCGCGGAATATACACCGCGCTCAAACCGGCAGGCGGTGGTTGGGTTGCTGTCCACCGGGCTTCCGCTCGGCGGGGTGTTGGTCGGATTGCTCGGGTCGCGACTGATCGATGCGGCTGGTTGGCAATCGTTGTTCTATATCGGTGGTATTGCGCCGATCATTCTGTCGATCGTGATGATTCGCGCACTGCCAGATTCAATCGAGTTCCTGGTGATGCGTGGGGTGGCTTGGTGGAAGATTCGGGACCTGGTGGCTCGGATCAGCCCGACCGTTAATACTGCATCCGGCTGTCAATTCGTCATAAACGGCGAAAAGGTCCGAGGCGTTCCGGTGTGGCAGCTTTTCGCCGCTGGCGGTGCCGGTGGAACCATCTTGCTGTGGGCCAGCTATTTCGTGACTTTTTTGACGATGACGACCAGCATAGCCTGGACACCAACGTTGCTCCAAAGAGCGGGAATCGCCGGCGCGCAATCGTCAGTCGCCTTCGCGCTGTTCGCCTTGGGCAACGTGTTTGGAGCGCCGCTGTCCGGATTTCTGGTGAGTCGCTTCGCTGCTCGACGCGTTCTGCCAGCCGCTCTGGTCGGCAGCGCCATTACCCTCAGCGCAGTGGGCCACGCCAGTCAATCCATCGCACTCGTCATTGTGTTCCTGGGGCTCGCCGGCTTTTTTCTTGGTATCGCGAGCTCCGGCTTGATCGCGCTGACGGCCTTACTGTACTCCACGGCCATTCGTTCCACCGGCGTTGGTTGGGCCATGGGGCTTGGCCGACTCGGTTCTTTTGTCGGTCCGCTCGCAATTGGCCTGCTCGTGAACCGGGGTTGGCAGGTTGGCGACAGCTTTGTCGCACTCGGCGTGCCCGCGCTGTGCGCGGCCTTGTTCACGAGCGTGATCGGCATCAATTGGCCCAGCCCGGCTGCTGAAGTCAATCGTGTTGCTGCGGCCACAGGCGAGGAACGAGGAGAGATTCATGACTGACAAAAAATCATCTTTGTTTGCCGGTGTGGAAAATGGAACCGATAAGGGCCCTTGGTATGAAGGGACTGCCGGTGAACGGATTGCAGTGCGGCTTTCCAGCACAGACACCAATGGGGCATATGCGATTGTTGAATCCGTTGCAGCTCCCGGTTGCAGCCCGCCAGTGCACCTTCACCGCGATGAAGAGGAACATTTTGTCGTGCTAGCCGGTACTTATCGGATTCTGATCGAAGATCAGGTGTTCGACACTCCTGTCGGTACCAGCGTTACCGTTCCAAGGGGATCCCGGCATAGTTGGCGGAACATATCCAATGAGACTAGTCGTCTTTTGGTAATTTTGACGCCTGGAGGCTTCGAGAAATGCATCCAGACCATACGCGATAGCCCCGCGGACAAGGTCTTAGAGATCGCGGCGCATTACGGGTGTTTCATCGTCGGGCCACCGATCAGCATTTAGATCTTCTCGGGATTTCCTTCTGGTCGAACTTCAGAACGGAAAAGTCACTCGAACGACGCACCTGGGCGCAAAGATTCGGCAGTTGCTCGCGCGGTATTCTTTACCGGCGCTTGGACAACCCAAAATCTATTGAAAGTTTTAATTATCAGCCCGCATTTGCAGACGGTTTTGATGAAGTTGCGTGGCGATTTTTTTGCCGGGAGCGATGATGTGGCCCTTACCCCGCGTATCCTCAACGAGAACGACTCTACCCGGACTGAGACGGTGGACAGCGCCTCAATTTCGTCAAAGTGCGATTCGCCATCAGGGCTTGAATATATTCGAAGAAGTCTCATCTGGGCTTCGCATTGAGGCTCCTCACTGCACGAAACGGAAGATCACGGTTTTGCCGGCGTGGTACGGGGAATCGGGCTCGCCGTCGGTTGAGGGCTGCTATAAGGTGCAGGTGTTGCACCGGAGCGTTCGCGCGTGTCGCTGGTAGCGGTTGGCTGGGTCGTGACCAAACCGGTCGCTTCGGGAGTTTCGATAACGCCATACGGGTCCTTAAGCGGACGCTTACTGAGAAATCTGGTGCAGGTCCATAGATCTCTGGTAATTCCTCCGAAATGGACCTGTGACATGCCCGAGGATGAGTCCTCCTGAACTAACCGAACTATGGTTCCCGCGATAAGGTAGTAGGCCCGGACGTCGTTGACCATTTGGAGCTCGGTCTCATCGGTATGATGTTTCGTGATCTGGCGCAGATCCTCTTTGGAAGCACAAGCGTAAGGCCCATCAACGACAATCCAACGATATTCATTGCCAAGCGTAGTATCATCGATAGATAACGCGACGGATGCCATTCCGAAAACAATAGCCGCGAGAACAACGTTTTTTGTGTTCATAAGTTAGACAAGAGCCCTTCTATCTGCAATTTGGATGAGGTCATACCTGTCTCTTTAGCAGTGATTTTAGAGACCAGCCGTTTATTGTTCCACCTGCCGCAATCGCTGTCCCAACTACTGCGGCTAGGTCTATTCAGGCGCCGTGCAAAACTAACTAACTGCCGGCTGGTGTACGCGTGACGGCGTGACGGCGTGTCGGCCCGAAGGGCCTTGGGAGCTTAGCCCAGGCTTTAGCCTGGGTGGTGTTATTTTTAGGCGCTAGCCCTGTAAGGGCGCCGGAGAAGGCCGGGGCAATCCATATCGACCGCACCCAAATTCAGATGACTATCTCCTCCGTCCCTTCAGGGCTGATCGCGTTTAATTGTGACGCCATCGAGGATCTCTTCCCTGGTTGCAGCCGTTTGCCGGCGGCGAAGAGCTGGTCTTCTCATTTTTCCGCGCGTAGCAGGAGGCTGTCAGTGAGGCAGTGAACTGTCAAATGCGGTACGATAAGTCTTTCTCTTATTTGCGACTCGAGAGTGATTCGAGTGTCTCAAAAGTTCTGGAAAACGTAACGATTTCGTCGCGCAAGCCGAACAGAGGTCCAATA
>WNFQ01006632.1_pt1 | contig 14504 bp, 10 predicted proteins | sample 5400171 | NCBI WGS metagenome assembly WNFQ01 (sample SAMN13153356, study PRJNA577476) | soil metagenome | isolation source: 20 cm soil under Madrone tree | place: USA:California | collected 2016-06-14
AAAACCCAGTCTTGTATGATACAAATAGCCCTCCTTGCTGTCTCTAGGATGGCAAGTTGAGTCTCCTGTCTATACACCCAGAAAACCCATAATCTACTTGTCTCTCAACTTGTCTCTCCCCACTTGCTTCCCTTCCTTTTATAGCGGGTCTTGTGATGTACTGCAAGGCAGTAACTGCTGCTCTATAAACAATCTAGGAGAGGTGCTCTCTTAGCTTATCTTCAGATGCTCAAATGCATACCACCTCAGTCAGACACCCAGTTAATCCACTTTGGGCATACCGAATCATGTGACCACATGACCACTTTAGGGCCGGTGTCAACTGAACTTCAGATCTCATCCACAGATCACGTGACTACTATAGGGCTGGCTTAACTTTGACTTAGCTTTCCAAGTCTAAAGTTGCAGCAGTGACATTGTTGACATACATACATCCTGAGTAGCATAAAAGTAATGTAAACAGTACTGGGCCTCCTCATGCATTTGCCCACCTAATCCCACTTGTTTTCCTTGCCCATGCGTCCATTTTTCCAACACAAGCTGCCTTCCTCCATGCAGACATCCCATGGGCTTGTAATTTGCAGTGTGCCCTATCATCGCTGTTAACACCATAGTCATCACCTGCATGAATGACATAAAGAGATAATGCACCAGCATCTGATCTTCCTGGAACCAAATTAGAGAAAGCCTGCAATGACCAGAAAGTCAGTCAGTGGAATGAGAACAGAAAAGAAGAGGACTGAGGAGACCCACCAAAACATGTCCAATGCACCCTGTGCAACAAGCACAAAGTTGAGTGCAGTGCTCCTGGCAAAGTGCAAAGAGTGGGCCATGATGCCATTAGGTGGTGGAGCAGCAAGACATGAAACACTGTCAGCTTTATGACATATAGGTTCTTGTGTGCAGTCTGAGCCCTCAACTGTGATGGGCACACCCACCAGGGAAGGCAGTGGCTGCATTGGTATGAGTGAAAGGTGCTGTGGGGCCCCAATAGAGAGGATAAGAGTCAATCATGGTGTCTGCAGGGGTTTAAAATGCCTGAAAAAACCATCACATGTCCCCAAAGTGAAAATCACCAGTGAAAATCCCCAACAGAAAACAAAAGGTTGTCACATGCACAAAAGTCTTACACCAGTAGTTGAGAGGGGGGTGAGGAGTGAGAGGTGAGAGGTGAGGAAAGCAGTGAAAACAAGGCAAGAAAAAAGGAACACATCCAGTCTGTGCTTGGCTGACAAGTGCTCTGATGTGGCTGTTCCATTCCATTCTGCATGTGAATCAGATGTGCACCTGCTCCTTGAAGGTCACCTTATCATACTACCTGTACAAGTTGGATAAGTGGATCTTAAGCCATTGCAAGCCACGTTTGCTAAGGGGCTACCCATGATCATATTATGCAGTGTGTACCTTGGAAATGGGAGGTTTTTGTGAATCTTTTCATCTGCAACATGGCTTACAAGGGTCACGGTAGAATGGCATTGACCAATGAGTGCCAGCAGACTCAGTGCAGTGACTCTTCTCCAGGACAATTCATGATCTAAGAGGACTATGTATGTAAGTCCACCAGGTAAAATTATCAAGAAGAGCAGATCATGCCTTTTAAGGTTTTGGAACAAATTAGGAATAATAGGCCAAGACACCAATAAGAGAACTGTTCTCTTGAAACCCCCTGAATGGGTGCTCAGCTGCCCACCCTTTCATTATTAGGTTAGACTAGGTGGATACTTATTGTCCAATTTGTTTAGCAGGAGCTGTGAGCCCTGTTGTAGGACCTTGGCTAATTGCATGATGAGATGATCAGGGACATGGTCATCACCAAAGCAGGGAATAACATCTTGAGAGATGAAATCAGAGACAGATCAAAGTTCTCTTCATCATCTTGTTCTGAGAGTGAGAAACCATCTGTGTCTGAACTAAGGATTTGTGCACATGTTGAGCATGAGAAAAAGAATGATGTGCAGGCACCAGTAGTATGGCATACCAGTCAGCCAGGATACCACCACAGTAAACATTGATCACCTGCTTCCAAGTACTCTCCACTCTGGCACTCTCACAGGTGATAATTGTCACTGCCATGACTTTAGACTAAGATGAAGTTGTTTGGATTGCCAGCCCTAAGGTTGTCACATGACCTGTGAGTGAAAGATGAAGTTGAGATGATGCCAGCCCTAAAGAGATTATGTGATAGGGGAGCAAGGCTCAACTGAATGCATTTATACTGGGTGCTAGACTGTAAGGGTACATGTATGAGATATAGATGAGCTAAGAGAGCACCTCTCCTAGGTTGCTTTGTAAGAGTTGGTTCCCACCTTGCAGTGTGTTGCAAGACCCAACTTTAGATAGAGAGCACACGAAGTGAGAGAGGGAGAACAGAGATGGTAATTGGGTTTTCTGCTAGTAAGACAGGAGACTCAACTTGCTGTCTTAGGGACAGCAAGGAAGGCTATAAGTACTTGTACAAACTGGGGTTTTCATAAGCATATTTGTAAGTATCAGTCAGCTACTTTAAGAGATGAGTAAGCAAAGGGACAATCAGTCATCAAATCAGTAAGGACAATTAGTTATTGTGAGCAGTCAGATTAGTAAGACCCTACTACAGCTCTTCATCATTGCTTGAGCTATCCTTGAGAGTAAGGTCTATGACATCTAGTGAATGGTGCAGGTAACCCCTGGGTAATTTTGACTGTACCCCTACCCTACCCTCCATTTACCTATACCCCTGCACAGGGGTACGGGTAAATGGAGGGTCCATGTCATGATACCCAGGGGTACAGATGTACCCGTACCCATGATGGGTAACCTGCAGGTTTGCATTTCAAACAAGCCCAAGATCATTGAAATTGGCCCAGAAATGAAGGAGATATGGTCAAAACAATGATTGAGCTAGTGTTGCTGCAGCTTAAGCTGGTTGATTTCAAAAAACATGCAATTAAAAATTGAAACAAATCTGTAAAATCACAAAAATAAAGGAGTAGCTAAACCAGATCAGAAGCCTATGGGTCACTTAAGATGATTTTGTGATCAGATAAGCCCTTAAAGTGCAAAAGCTACAAAAGCCAGCTTAGCTACAGTGTTTTTATAGCCAATGTTTTGGCACTTTAAGGGCTTATCTGATCACAATGTTGTCTTAAGTGACCCATCTGCCTCTGATCAGATCTAGCTACTCCTTTATTTTTGTGATTTTACAGATTTGTTTCAATTTTTAATTGCATGTTTTTTGAAATTAACCAGCTTAAGCTGCAGTAACACTAGCTCAATCATTGTTTTGGCCATATCTCCTTCATTTCTGGGCCAATTTCAATGATCTTGGGCTCATTTGAAATGCATGGGCCACCACAGGTTGTACCCATGCATGGGTACAGGTACAATGCAGGTAGAAAAATATGGACCCCTACCCTACATGTGAGTTGTACCCTTGGAATTACCCACAGGTTTACCCAGACCCCTGCTATACACTAATGACATCACACCCCTCCTTAGTATGGATGTCTGCATCCTTGCTTCCATGCTCTGTGGGCCCTGATGTTAGTAGGTTTGCAAGTAGGCACTGCCAAATGTGAAACCCACTTGGAAAGTTGCACTGCTTCTAACTGAGTAGTGAATTGAAGTTGGAATGCCTGAGCTGTGGCCCCACCTCTCATCCAAAAATGCCCAATCAAAATAAACCTTCTTGTACAAATGCTATCTCACTCATTTCACTGTCTATTTGGCTCATATCATTATATAGCACCACTTGAACTGTGAAGGAACATATTCAACAATAGGGTCGTTCAAAGTTGCCACTTATTAGTTTGCTTATTCATTTATAGGCATTTTACTGTCAAGTTAGCAATAAGTGAGTATGATAGATGTCATTTATTTGTCATCTATTATGCTTACTTAATACTCACTTATTGCTGATTTGACAGTAATGTGGATAAGCAAAAAAATAAGTGGCAACTTTGAACGACCCTAATATCATAATTAAGGGGTCTTATTAAATAAGATGATCTCACTGCTTATCAAACATTATAACATGAATGTTTATAGACTCAAGAAGACAAAACTCAAAATGTATATGAAAACCCTGCATCTTACAAGTGGCTGTTCACAGGGCCACACATTTAACACAATTGCTGAGCCAATCACTGAATTGAGGGAGAAGTTTCCAAATGCAGGTGCCAACATACTGCACACTTACCTATGAAGTGCACAACATGCATCTTTCTAGGTATGTGATATTATGGTGATCACCATCTTCCCCAACTTATAGGACATGACATAGGGTTATCATACAGAAATATCTCAAGCTTATGGAGCCTGATCTGGTGGCTCAGTGAAAGGTAAGTCATCTTGTCTGCCACACATTTTATGCTGCAGGCATCAATCACTTTTGGGCAATGGACTAGCATGGCAAATGGAAGTGGTTTGGTCTTTACTGGCCTGGCTGTGTAAATGGTTCACTGGCAAGATTTTCTAACTTGTTGTTTGGTGAAATAACTTAAATTGGTCTGTGCTCAATATCTCAAGGCAGTCAAGACCATAGGTGGTATGTTGTTTTTGAGGCAGGCATGGTGACTTATATGTCAGATACATACATTAGCATGTTATACTCTGAGGCTTGTAGCTAATTCTCTAATCAATAATAGAGATCAGATCCACTAAAGTCAAGCATCAATTGTCCTAGCAGGAGCACAAGAATGTCAAGAAGGAAGGTGCCATGGTGGAATTGTGTTACAGAAGTTGTTATAGGACATCACATCATGCTTGCAAGTGCAACAACAAAAATTAAAACATGTCTAGAGGTGTTTTGATTTTTGGCAGGGCTGTCACACTTTGTAGCACTTAATTTTTTTTTGCAAGAATGCTCTCAAACAATCACACTCCCACAGATTGTCACATCTGGCACAATTTTAGTTTTTTGGCTAGTGTCACATCTACAAGGTGAATGTTGTCATAACAAGACTGGGCCCTGCATAAGTCATTTGAACCAAGCAGCTGTTGCTTTCCACCATTCCACCACTTTACCAAGAGCTGCAGATTTATTGAACATTTGAACATTTTTCTTATCACCCTAAATGCTGACATTAAATTCTGCCATGATTTTAAGGTGAACTGATGCAATTCTCCCCTAATACCCTTTCAAATGACATACTTAATAAATGTCATGAGTTACTGCATAAACAAGTTTATTTGCAAAACACTTTATTATATGATTATGTCATGTAAAGATATCATTTTCTGATCATTTTCAGTTTATACTTGTATATCAAGCCTGACTTTATATCTTCTAATGGGTAGCAAGGAAGAATAACAATTCTGCTATTATAAAGTAAGTAGTAGTTTTATTTTCATTTCTGACAATTATATTGTTGTGTTCTTAGCCAGAAGTAGAAATAAACACCATGGAGGGTCAAGTCACACTGATTCTTTATTAGGCTAAGCAGATCCTTGAACTGGCCTTTGCTTGGGACCTTAAGATAAAGAATAGATATGAATTCTTGATGGATTGCTTCAATTATGACCCTGCTATTAAGAATATAGTGTACATCTTTAATAAGTCTACTCTAGATCCTGATGGGAAGCAGCTAACAACTGTGGTTATGGTTTTATTGCTAGGATTCTCTTAGGGTGGATATGCTGCCTAAATGCTCATTGAGATGCTTTATAAGGTCTGTACTATTATTGCTCCTATCATATATACAACTAATTGATTAATGGTGCAGATTGGTCTACTTGAGCCATAGAAGGCAAGACTAATAAACACAGCATATAACCTTTATTGGGCTTCTAATAATAGGGTCATTCAAAGTTGCCACTTATTGGTTTGCTTATTCATTTATAGGCATTTTACTGCCATGTTGGCAATAAGTGAGTATGATAGATGACATTTATTTGTCATTGATTATGCTTACTTAATACTCACTTATTGCTGATTTGAAAGTAAAGTGAATGAATAAGTAAAAAAATAAGTGGCAACTTTGAATAACTCTAATGATACTTTAGTTTAGGGGTTCAGTATTCATGTTATATATGTTATAACACATCCAGAAGGGCCATTAAGTCACAGAGGACCAAGGGGACTGCAGAAGAGGAAATAAGACTAAGGCCTTATTTCTGTCCATCTGCAGAAGATATGAACCTGATTAAGCAAAGCTAAATAAGAAAACAGCCTCTAGAGCATTGCACTGACATAACAAGGCTATAAATATATTAATAAGTGAGTAAACTATAATAACAATTCATGCTGCTGCCCAGTACATATTCAGTTTGTGGGTGTATGGTGAGTTATCAATAGGCAATAGAGGGCCTTAAGGATGGTGAGGACAGTAAACATCAGCAAAACCAGGTTTTGCTATGTAGTGCTACATAATACTATATAATGTAATAGATATAAAAGTTAATATTAACAGTCTTATCTAATCACATTTATCTTATCTTATCTACATCTCTAATCTATCATCTACACTATCTAATTATTACTATCTATTATTTACTTATCTACTAATTCTTATCTAATCATTATCTGCTATCTATATCTAGTCACTATCTGTAATAGACCTTACTAACGAGGATAGCTCAAGCGATGACGAAGAGCTTTAGTAAGATGTCTTATTGTTCGATTACCAATGCCGGACCACCGGCTTACTGTTCTATTCTCTGCTGACTGTTTGATTACTACTTGCTTACTCATCTCTTAGAGTAGCTGACTGATACCTGTAAAACACTTACGAAACACACTAGTCTGTATGATACAAATAGCCCTCCTTGCTGTCTCTAGGACGGCAAGTTGAGTCTCCTGTCTACATAGCAGAAAACCCAATCTACTCGGCTTCGTTCTCTTCCCTTTCACATTTGACTTTCCATCTAAAGTTGGGTCTTGTGATGCATTGCAAGGCGGGAACCAACTCTTTATAAGCACTCTAGGAGAGGCGCTCTCTTAGCTCATCTTTGAATGCTCGTCGAAATCCATCAAAGTCCTTAGCGCCCACATATCCCAATTGGGTATACCGAACACCACTAATGCCCATATAACTCTTTTAGGCGTACCTAATCACATGACTCATGTGACTACCTTAGGGCCGGTTCTCTCTTGACTTCGCTTTTTCACCAACATATCACGTGACACCATTAGGGTCGGCACAATAACGACTTCGTCTTACAGTCTAAAGTCGTGGCGGTGACACTATCTATCATCTATATCTAATTACTATCTATTAGTATCATACTATAATATAATCAACTTAGAAATTTTACACACTTGAGAATTTAAACCAAGGACCTGTCTAAGTCATAAGTTCAATTTCCCCATCATGCTTCTAACTACTACACCAATGTGGCAAACATAAATTATGAACATATAAGGGTCATTCACAGTAGCCATTATTTAGTCTCATTATTTGGTCATTCTCATAATTCCCACCAGTTTCCCTTACTTTTTTCTTTCATTATTATTAATGGTGGCAATAGAAAGATGAGAATGGAAGAAAAAAGTAAAGAAAACTGGTGGGAATTATAAGAATGGCCAAATAATGAGACTGAATAATGGCTACTATGAAACCCCCTATAGTATTCTTTAATAGCTGCTTCAACTCACACCTTAGAAAAAGCTGTGATAACTTGTTAAATACAATACATAAAATTATGAAAATATTACAGTGGATAGCTGATATTCAAAGACATAGAATTACTTAAGACATCATTCTAATTTAATTATCCTTTTAGCCTAGAAGTTGAAATTTACTTAAATAGATTGAAATAATGTTTTAATCTGAATGGCTAAATGGAATCAAATAATGTCATAAATAATCCTATGTCTTTTAATGTCAACTATCCACTGTAATATTTTCATAATTTTATGTATTTTATTTAACAAGTTATCACAGCTTTTTCCAGGTGGATATAAGTTGATACAGTGCTGTGAAGTACTTTCATAGTTGGTAGGCCAGCTGGGGCCCAGACTATGTAGCACCATGTAGCTTTACATACATTAAGACCTCACCTATGGTGCTATGGTGCTATGTACCACTATGTAGCAGCTGAGTCATAGCAACACTATAATCTACTATAAGATGCTACAAATTTTCTTAAGTGCTATGACCTGCTATGACCAAAACCAGATTTTACTGATGCAACTGCTATGAGATGCTACAAATTTCTGTAACTGCTATAATCTACTATAATCTATTATGAGATGCTATAAATTTCTGTATCTGCTCTGACCTGCTATAACTAAAACCAGATTTTGCTAATAAAGACAGTCATCAGAAAAACATCATTTTTCTTGAAAAATAGCTTAATTTCCCATATTTTCCCTTGAAATGCTTGAAAATGTGTTTCAAGCAAAATCAAGGACTTTCAAGCTGTTTAAGAGTAGGTCTGGAAAACATCTTGAAAGCTCTTAATTTCACTTGAAACATGTTTTCAAGAGAAAAATGATGTTTTCCTAATGGTGAAAGCTGCAAGAACAGTGAGTGCTGTGATTGTTACAAACTCTTTTCCTTTTCCTTACTGTATGATAAGACATAACCAGCACCTAGAAGGCCTAGCTTGTACAGCTTGTACTGGGGTAAGTTCCAGAACCGGTCCACTGTATTACTTACTATGACGCGCCCGCTCCACTATGACCTGCTCCCGCTCCACTATGACTCGCTCCACTCCATAATGACCCGTCCTGCTCCACCATGACCCGTTCCGCTCCACAATGATGCACTCCGCTCCATTATGACCTACCTACTTTACTATGACGACATAGCCTTGCTCTGTAGGATATAAGGTGACCCCTCTGTGAGGATATGTCTCCAGAGTGTTCTTCGTTCACAGTACTGCAATCCAGACAACCTTCTCCTCTCATCTCTATCCTCTATCTCCACTTAAGGATCGAATCCTTAAGCAAACCTGCGTGCGACTACGAGAGCCCTCATAGAGTCGCCGAACACTTCTCACCTGACCAACACCGAGTCCATACGACTCAGTGTCTTCCCCAAGGATCGCTCAAGCGCCTCCTAGTGACTTGTCATCAGATGACCCTGTAGTGTCGTAACACAAGAACACTCTCCCCAAACGAAACCAGAAAGAAAGAAATGTCAACCCCAATTGAAGTAACCAGGAGCAAGCTCCCTGGAGACATGGCACACATGATGCCCGCACAGAACACGGACCCCAAAGAATACCGACAGGTCCAAAGACGAAAGAAGGATAACGTCCCCTGCAACCTAGTAGGAAACACAGTCTGGTACGAAGATGAGAGACAACCCAAACCAGGATACATCATTTGGAGAGCAGACAAAAACAATAAACAGGTCATCGCTCACATCGAATACATCGAAACAGAGGACACCTGGTTCAGCCTCCACTACATGAAAGGCATCCCCTACACGACAGTAGGATCGAAGATCGCCGAAGGGAAATACGGGTTAAAAAGGAAAGGGGGCAAAACCCCCAACCTGTACCTCTGGAGGAGTGACCCAGAACTGCTATCGGAAGAAGAAACCCCGTTGGAAGTACCAACCATACTTCAGATGGCCCAAGCGTCCCCAGCACCGGAGGAACTGGAAGTCATAATCCAGGGGCTAGCTTTGATACCCACCGAGAACCAACCTATGGACAACGAAGAACCCCTTCAGTACTTCACACCGGCGCCACCCATCGCACCGGCACCACCAGCACCAATACAAATAAACCTGGCAGAAGCCCAGGGGACGCCCGACGATGATGAAGAAGAAAATAAGGCGACAAAAGGGAGCCTGAAGGGAAGCCCACCCACAAAATTCGATAGAGATAGGAAAATGGCGAAGAAGTTTCTAAATGACTTCAAAACCTACAAATTCCTGAACCAGAAGAACGAGACCATGAAGATACCAGCCAACTGTGTAGCACTGGCCCTCACCTTCATAAAAGGAGAACACATCCAAGATTGGGCACATGAAATGATGAAAAACATGGAGGACAGGTTGGAAAGCACCCTGAACCCAATGTTGGAAACCAACGAGTACCATTGGGACTACTTCGAAGATGCCTTTAGGGACACCTTCACCGACACATCTGAAAGAGAAGATGCAGACAACAAACTGCAAAACCTCTGCATGAAGGAAGGGAACTTGGACCAATACGTGGCCGAATTCAACCGATTAGTCAACCTGGCCGAACGAAACGACGAAACAAGAGGCCTCATCCCCCTCTTCCAACAGGGCCTACCATATGGACTGGCCCAGTCCTGCATGAACCAATCAAAGTGGCCAGAAACCATCCACCAGTGGCAAGCGGTGGCTCGTGAAGAGAACAAACAATACGTGATCAAAAAGAACCTGGGACTTGCCAGGTCCTCGAAGGATGGGAAAGATAGGAAGCAACAATGGAAGGCAGCCTTGAAAAATAAATTGAGGGACAACTCCATCCCCATGGAGGTAGACGCCACCCAAACCACCAGACGACCCCTCACCGAACACCAGGAAAAACTAAAGAAAGAAGGACGGTGCTTCCACTGTGAGGCCCAAGGACACATGTCCCGAGAGTGCCCCAAAAGGACCAACAGGCCTCCCCCATACTCAAAGGCACAGGTGGCGGCAACTCAACCAATGGCCACCACGTCGACCACAGAAGCAGTGACTACCCAAACTGAGACAGACGAAGAAAAAGTCAATCGACTCGTGGCAGAACTAAAAGGGTTGAACGACGATGTCCAGGACAAAGTTCTAAATGGAGCATTTGTCAGACCAGAGGATTTTTAAATTGCTCAACTTCAACGACCTGGAGAAGAGCCAAGGAACCGAATTGCTTGTACCATAACATACAGAAAATAAACATCCCCTTCACTGTATGTGCGAAACGGTCCACGGTCAAAAAAGCCCTATTAGACAGTGGCGCGATGGACAACTTCATTGACCACTGAACCACCAAACGCCTCGGAATCCACACAGAACCCTTAAAACAACTGATCTGACTCACTAACGTCGACGGTACAACTAATGAAGCAGGTCAAATTGAACGATACTGCAAAATGACCATTCAGAGCGGACACCAGAGACACACCACCTGCTTTTACAAGACGAGCCTAGGAGAAGACCAAATAATATTCAGCTACCCTTGGCTACAAACCTTCAACCCCCAGGTTGACTGGAAAAAGGGAAAGGTTACCATGCCCTGGCCAAAGGCATGGGCATGGCAAAGGAGCACCACGATCGCCACTGCGGAACAAATACCCGAAGAATACCTCCGACACACCAAGGTATTCAGCGAAGAAGAAGCCAACAGATTCCCACCAAAGCAAGAGGAAGACCACGCAATAAACCTAAAAGAAAACGCCCTGGCAGTCTTGGACTGCAAAATCTACCTGCTATCCCATGACTAGGACGCAAAACTAACTGAATTCTTGGGAGAACACCTCCACAAAGGATACATCCAAGAGTCAAGCTCTCCATATGCCTCCCCATTCTTCTTTATCAAAAAGAAGGATGGGAAGCTCCAACCCATCCAGGATTACTGAAAACTCAACAAACAAACAATCCGCGACAATTACCCCCTCCCCTTGATAAAGACGATCCTGGAGCAACTCCAAGGACGATCTCTCTTTACCAAATTTGATATACGATGGGGGTACAACAACATCCAAATCAAAGAAGGGGACAAATGGAAGGCCACGTTCAAAATGCCAAAGGGGCTGTTCGAACCCCAAGTAATGTTCTTTGGGCTAACCAACTCCCCCACCACCTTCCAACGCACCATGAACTGTATGTTCAGAGAAATGAAGATGCGCTACCTGACCGAACTATTCATCTATATGGACGACATTCTTATCACCACAAATGATGATTTAACACACCACCGACAGATCATCCACGAAGTCCTGGACAAATTAGAGGAAGAATCCTACTTCCTCCGACTCGCTAAATGCGAGTTCGAAAAAGAAAAGGTTGACTACCTAGGAGTCGTTATCAGCCGGGAAAGGATCCATATAGATCCTATCAAGGTCAAAGGCCTGAGAAATTGGCCGCGAAAACTCAGTACCCTAAAACAAGTGCAATCAATGCTGGGGATACTAGGTTACCAAAGACCATTCATCCCAGGTTTCACACATATCGCGCGACCCCTCACCAACCTCCTAAAGAAAGGGACAAACTTCCTATGGACAGACGCACACAGCCAAGCCATCGAGAAACTAATCGACATCACCCTCAACGACCCCATTCTTTACTGACCCGACCCCCTCAAACAATTCATATTGGAAGTCGATGCTTCGGCCTTCGCCACCAGAGCAATCCTATACCAGGAACATGAGGGGACAAAATGAAAAAGACTGGTGGGATACCACTCCCAAACATTCAACCCAGCAGAAAGGAACTACAACATCTACGACCGAGAGTTCCTAGCTATTATCCGTGGCCTTGAAAATTGGAGACACCTGCTCGTCGGGAGCCCGCACCCTGTGATTGTCCTCACAGACCACAACAACCTCCAATACTGGCACCACCCCCAATGAATCAACAGGAGGATTGCCTGCTATCTATTACAACTGGTGGACTACGACGTCCACCTAAAACACCAACCAGGGGTGACAAACAAAGCTGACCACCTCTCTCGCCGCCCAGACTACGACCAAGGGACCGAAGATAACTCAAAAGTCATGGCCCTCCCAGACCACCTATTCACCAACATCGTAAACCTGGCAACCTTGCAGGAAGACGTTTGCCAATCCCAACGAGACCATGAACCCACGCTATACACGTGGGAAAAGAAACACCAATTAACAAAAACACCTGAAGGATGGTACAAAGACCACAGACTCGTTGTCGTGGAAGACAACGTTCTAAGGAAGGGGGTAATACACCTCATACATGCCTCAGATACCACGGGACACCCAGGAACCGCCAAAACCCTCACCCTACTAAACAGAAACTACTGGTGGCCCGGGATGAAAAACTTCACCACCCAATACGTCAAAGGATGCGCCCTCTGCCAGTCACACAAAAACATCACTACGCGACCTAAACCGCCCCAATTCCCCATCGCGACAAACCCAGAAGCACAGCCATTCAAATGCATAGCCCTAGACTTCATCACCAAGCTACCACCATCCGAGGGATACGACTCGATACTGACAATAACCAACCACGACTGCTCAAAGGGATCCATATTCATCCCATGCAAAGAAACAATTGACGCCATAGGAGTCGCTGAACTCTATGGCAAATACGTTTTCCCACACTATGGCCTCCCCCAAAAGGTCATATCTGACCAAGATCCCCAATTCACAGCTACTGTGATGAGAGAACTCTGCAGGAACCTACACATTAAGCAAAACATCAGCACCGTGTACCACCCACAGACAGACGGTCAGTCTGAAAGGACCAACCAGTGGCTAGAGCAATACCTCCGAATATTTGGGAATGGAGCACAGACGGACTGGGCCAGGTGGCTACCACTAGCCCAGTATACCCACAACACATGGCTGAGTGCAGCAACGGGCAAATCCCCTTTCGAGCTAATCATGGGACACGTACCATATGCACACATAGGAAAAACCCACTCTCTAGCACCCACAATTGACTCTAGGCTCACCCAGACCAGGGCCATGAGGCAAGCCATGCAGCAAGCAATAACCCATGCCCAACAAATAACGATCAGGGCAATGAAGTACAAACCCTTTGAAGAAGGACAAAAGGTCTGGCTAGAAGTGACCCACCTCAAAACGACACACCCCACCGCCAAACTTAGCCCCAGGAGATACGGACCCTTTGAAATAACAAAAAAACTCTCACACGTGGTCTATCAGCTGTGCATTCTGCAGCAATGGAAGATCCACAACATCTTCCATGCAGCGCTCCTCACCCCTTATAAGGAAATGGAGGAGCACGGACCAAACTACTATGAGCCACCCCCAGACATCATCGAAGGCGAACCAGAGTGGGAAGTGGAGCAAATCATAGGGGCAAGGTGCTTTGGATGGTCCAGGCGACTCCAATACTGAGTCAGGTGGACAGGATACTCTGATGCACATGACACTTGGGAAGCTGCGGATGATGTGCATGCTCTGCAGCTTACTGCGGAATTCTGGAAAGGAAATCAAGTGCTGGCCCAACAATTAGCATATAAACCAACACCCATCAATGAGAGACAGACCAACTCCCTCTCCATATCACTCATGACAACCTATGGATCAGACCACGACAACTGACATCTCTCTCACCCAAGCAGAGTTGCAAGTGATGAGAAGCATCCTCATCCCCCTTCGTCCGATAATGGAGGAAGCCAATCCGACCCAAACCCCGACGGAGGACAACATATTCTTCAACATTGCCCTCCCACTCCTTACACACCTCCAAACGTCACTTACAGGCATAGTGTCCGCAGCCTCACTCTGGAGGCAGATACGGGAGACAATCCGGCTCGAGTGTGTGACGGATGGACAGTGGTGCTGGATGGGGGACTATGTGGTCCTAATGGTAAAGTTTGGCATCCGCGACACTTCGGTGACCGGTATGCAATTAGCACGGTCGATGAGGATGGCACACTGGGGACCACTCCATATG
>WNFQ01004584.1_pt1 | contig 14500 bp, 9 predicted proteins | sample 5400171 | NCBI WGS metagenome assembly WNFQ01 (sample SAMN13153356, study PRJNA577476) | soil metagenome | isolation source: 20 cm soil under Madrone tree | place: USA:California | collected 2016-06-14
AGGGAAGGAGCTTGACTGCAATGGGGTCCAAAGGCCACCGCTAATGCACCAGCAGCTTCTACGGTTTTACTCACGATTTCGCCAGATCCTTAGGCTGGCGATTGAATGGATTGGCAGGCATCCGTCCGTAATCATCGTCTTCCCCTCCATCTGGCTCTTCATTCATTACAAACCATTTTGGAAGGATGTCGACGTCGTCACGCAGCTGATCACCGCACCCGGGTCGCTCAACATACTGCATTCCCCACCGATCTACTGTTTCCTGGCTCGACTCCCATTCTGGTTGACTGACACGTTAAGCCAGGGATCTGCGTCACCAATCTTTGCTGAGCAACATCCGTCGTTGCTCGCCGTTTGGGCTCTCATTCTCTCTCAACACATTGGACTCTGGTTCGCTCTTCGCTATCTGCTATTTTCGGTCGATTGGTCTGATGTCACCCGCGGGATTGCCGCTGTCCTACTCAGTTCAGTGGCAAGTTTCTATACGTTTGCGCATACCGCGGGGTCGGAAGCAATGACCGCCGTCAGTTGGATCATTGTCTTTTCCTCGGGGATTCGCATCCTGCTTCGACGTGCCGGTTGGCGAGACTGGATCATCTATTCGGTCGCGCTGCTGCTAGCGGTCGGCTCACGAAAGGTGAACGGCGTCCTGCTTCTTTGGCTGCCGATTATCACCCTCGCCTTATACTCGCGCTGGCGGTTCGCGCGCCCGAGTTGGACCGAGCCAAAACCGCTTCTGCGCAGCGCCACCGTAGCGCTGCTGATCAGTCTAAGCATTGGCGGAATCGAGAAAGCTCTGGTTTTTATTTTATGCAGACAATTCTCGGTTATCGAACGCCCAACCGATGGAGCAACATTTAGTGACCGATTTGGGACGCTCGTCGCTTGGCTTTCTCCGGCCGAAAACGCTGATTTACTAGCCAGAGGGTTAGCTATGACCAGCGAACCCAACGTGCGTTTGGCCATCGAAGCACAGTTCAAGTTTGGCTCGTATCATCTTGGCGGCGAGAAAGTGATCGAACATGCCCTTGCGGAACAAGGTTCAAGCGGTGAAGAACTCCAGGCGGAAAGAGATCGAATTATTTCACAGGCAACTCAGTGCCTCTATCAAACCATGCCCCCGCAGCTGTTCGGGATCATCGCGAAAGAGTTTGTCCGCACCTGGGCACCGACCAGCGATTATCGAATAGCTCGCTCAGGTCCATTTGCAACGTTTATGTTCGCCGGTTTTCTCGCCGAAATGCCCTCTCGTTGGGGTGATCTTCCTCGACTACCGATGTTCCAGCTGGAAAACGCCCGGTCCACGCTCGCTGCGGTGGATCGCGACCCATTCATCAATCATTGGCAAGACATGCCACTGGCTCTTTGGTGTTTCTTGTTCATCTTCGTAGGAATCAGGCGATTGATTCGCCAAAGGCTTTCTCTTCAGCTTTTTGTCGTTGCCCTTAGCTTTCTCGCAATTGGAACGATCGCGGATCTGGCAACTTGCGCTCTGGCCTATGCGCAACCTCGCTATACGCTACCGCTGCTCATCACTGTTTTTGTGTCTGGTTGCGTTCTACTCTTTGGGACAAACGGAACGAACAGGATTCTGCCATAGGGAATCGGGTTCAGAAGTCGGTCGGTTCGATCAGGCCACACTGCAGACCAGCCGGTCAGCAATTGATTCCGAAACCGCCTTTACGCTGGCTGGGATCTTGAGATCCGCGCCTCAGCGACAAAATTACCTCAACCGAAACATGTGTGCCCGACCCGTACTATTTCTCGCAGCATTCGGTTATTTGAGCTCTGGTTTCAGCAAGAGTTTTGCAATGATCTGTTCTCGATCCGAATCGGTCAGATGTCTGCCGACCAGGAATTCTATCAATCGAAAACCTCAAACTTGTTTATCAACCGCTGCTTCGGGAACTTTCCAACAATTAGCTTTGGAACAAACTTACCGATTTATCCAGTTGGCGGCCTAGCTAAGCTAGGAGCTCGAATCGATTATCGTCCAGGCAGCGCCCTCACCTTGCGCGCGGCCTTATTCGACTCCAACCCTGGCGGATTGAGATTCGACATTACGTTCTGAAGCTGGTCGAATCAGACGTCTGGCCATCGCCTTGAACGACCACTGTTTCTTGCGATTTCCGGCCAGATTTCGCAGATACGCCGCTCTGGCCCGGATCACCTTCTAGGAAGCGAAGTAAAAATGCGTGATGTGAAAAAACACCGGTGCAGCGAAACAGAGAGAATCAATGCGATCAAGGATTCCGCCATGCCCAGGAATCGTTGCTCCATAATCCTTGACTCCACGATCGCGCTTGATCGCCGACATCACCAGGCCCCCGAAAAATCCCATCAACGCGATCACAAGCGCCATCAGCGCTGCCTGCCACCAGCTAAATGGAGTGATCCACCATAAGCCGGTTCCGATAAGAACCGCTCCTAATACTCCTCCGATAAACCCTTCAATCGTTTTGTTCGGACTAATATTGGGAGCGATCTTGTGGCGGCCGAAACTCTTGCCGAAGACGTACTGGAGCACATCGCTCAACTGCGTCACGCAGACCAGAAAGTAGAGTAGTTTTCCATTTTGTCCTTCTCGTCCCGGAACATCCAGCAACAACAACGCCGGCGCATAACTCACAAAGTAAACACAAATCATGAGCCCCCACTGGATCTTCGAATTGCGGGCCAGAAAGTCCTCGTACTCTCCGGCAATTACATTGCGAATAGGAATAAACAGGTAGGCATAGACCGGAATCATGATCACGGCTATGCCGTAACGATGGAGCGCGATGAGTAAGTATTGCAGCGGTGTTATTACGAAAAAAGCCCAGAACAAGGCTCGGTGATCGGCTCGATGGGTTGGGGTTAGCGTGATGTACTCGCGCAGAGCAAGGAAAGAGATAAGACAAAAAAGAATGACGGAGCCAATGCCACCAGTGGCCAGCGCCAAAAAGAAAATAATGGTCATCACCCACCACGCCTTGATGCGGGCATTGAGGTTCTCGATCACCTCTCTTCCTTTCTCGCTCTTCACTTGAAGATTCAGGAAGAAACCGATGATTGAGGCGACCAGTAACACCGCCAATACGCCTGCCGCCAAGATCTGCATTTCGTGATCGGAACTCAGAAAATTCATAGATCAATCAGAGCCTCCACGGCGGTGCGGGCCCGGGTCAGGAACGCATCCTTGGATTCATTTTTTTCCAGACGTAACGACTTGCCGAAAATCACTGAGCATAGGAGCGGAAGCGGCAACAGCTCGCCCTTCGGCAGAACCCGGCTAGCGTTATTGATATAGACCGGAACGAAATCTATGTCCGGCACGGCTCTACCCAGATAGTAAAGACCACTCTTGAACGGACGCATCTCGGGCTCAGAGGTTCTGCCCCCTTCCGGAAAAATGATGAGCGACTCGCCAGCGTTGAGAACCGGGACGAGTTGATCCATCGGATTGTTAGCACGCGTCACTTTCTTGCGCTCGATCAATACGCCTCGAAAGACCGATTCCGCCAGAAACCGGCGTAGTCGGCCGGCTCGCCAATAGTCGCTGGCCGCAACCGGTCGGGTGCGTTTTCGTAGCTGATCGGGCAAGACGGACCAGAGCACCAAGAAATCAAAATTGCTGGTATGATTGGCAAAATAGACGCAGCGCGCATCGTGATCTGGCGTGCAACCGAGCCAGCGCGCCTGCACCCCGGTAAAAAGACGGACAAAAGCGGAGAGTAGCGCGGCAATCACGAGGCCGTCTCCAACCTCTCTGCTAGATGTTGTATTCGGCGTATACAGGTTACCAATGTCCCGATTGTGATGACGACCAGTATCCAAAAAAGGGCCGCTCGAGACCAACTGGCTATATGTTCTCCCGCAGCCAGCAAACAGCCGATCGTAAGCAAGAACATTCTTTGTTGCTTGGCCACCGGACCGCAAAAATCTTGCGCCGCTCCACGGCGTGCGCCCAGCGCTCGAATGTATGCGGTACCTACTGCCAGTACCGAAGCGCTCCAACCTAATGTTACACCCCAAGCTCCGTGTTGAGAGGCATAGCCGGCCGACGCCAGAAAAAGCACGTCGGCGATTCGATCTGGGATCTCGTTGTAGAGCTCACCCAGCTTCGTTTGGTGTCCACCTTCCACAGCAATGAGGCCGTCCAGCATGTTCGCCAGCAAACGCAGTTGAATACAGGCCGCGGCACCAACCAGAAGCCAGGGCGATCCCGGACCAAACGCTTCAACCAAAAACAATCCTGCACCAACTGAGGCGCAGACCACGCTGAACAGGGAAACCTGGTTCGGACTAACTCCGAACTTAGCAAATGTACGGGCCAACGCCTGCGCCCAACGCGTCGACCGCATCTTGATCGGACGTCGATTGGGGTCGATCTCTGACGACCCGGCCGGCAAGCTTGAGTGAGACGGATCAACCATAGATTTGAAGTGCCGCTAGACTGAATTATTCGCCCACAGTGTCAAAAGGAATTCACGCCGTCAGGCAACCGCGGATCGTGATCAAAGAAAAACCACGAATAGACGCGAATACACACGAATAACTGTTCCTATTTCGCGTCCATTCGTGTCTATTCGCGGTTCAATTTTCGTGTCCGTGCACCATCGGGAACCGGAGGCGGAGCCAAGGAGGATCAATTAGCGTCCATTCGCGGTTGGGCTGGCACCTCGCGAAACGAGCGCTACCTTGGCTCCAGCATGAAGGATAGACTCTGTTTGGTCTTGTTGGCACTGGCGCTCGCGAATACGGCTCTGCCAGCCGCAGAAACAACCACTCCCACGGCGACAACAGCGGCTAAGGCCACAGCTTCCCCGACTCCGGCCATCACTCCGATTCCCTTACCAGACGTTGTTGCGGAAGCAACCTCCGCGAAGCGCGTTCTGTCCGAAATCGATTCCGCGCTGGCAGCGGCGACAATGAAAACAGCCGTCTCCCCCGTCCCATCAAACCTTGAACGTGACATAGATAAAAGAGCCGGCGAAACCAAAACCATCATCGCAAATGGGCCGACCTTTGACGTTCTTGATGAGCTACTTGGGATTTGGCAGACCCTGGCAAACAATGCGACAAATTGGAGCCGAGATCTGACTCAACATGCCACCGAGCTAGAAGCCGACGCCTCTCGTTTGGACGAAATGGCGACAACCTGGAATCTCACCGCCAGCGCCGCGAAAACGAAAAACGCACCTCGCGAGGTTCTCGATCGGATTGACCAGATCATGGCATCGATTAAAGAAGATCAGAACGCTCTGCAAACCCGACGCGGAGACATCCTGACCTTGCAGTCTCGAGTGGCCGCGCAACAAGCGCGAATACAGGCAGAGCTGAACACCGTTCAGCAGGCCAGACAAGGACTCCTGAGCCGGTTGCTTACCAAGGATAGTCCGCCGCTCTGGGCCTTTGGTGAGATCTCTTCAACGAATCCATCCGATCGGCATACGCTATCAGATGCGGTTCGAAGAGTGAAAGAATTTGTGGTCCAGGAGCCGGGGAAGTTCGCGATTCACGCGGCGCTAATTCTTTGTCTTTTTTTAGTCTTGCGCTCGGCCCGCCGAGGGGTCCGGAAATGGATCGAGGAAGATCCAAGCTTGCAACGAGCCGCGCCATTGTTCGAAATGCCGATCGCCGTCTCGATATCGTTATCGATAGTGTTCACGCCGCTCCTTTATCCCGAGGCGCCTCGCCTTCTCCGAGCGATCTTTGGGCTAGCTGGCCTCATACCGACCGTCATCTTGCTCCGGCGCCTGCTCGACCGAAGGGTGTACCCGGTTCTCTATGCGTTAATAGTATTTTTCTTTCTCGACCTGATCCGCCATATGTCGGTCGCGATACCCCTCCTGACTCGTGAATTGTTCGCGCTGGAAATGTTAGCCGGCGCCTGCTTTGTCATTTGGCTACTTCGTTCGAGCCGCCAGGCAGCAGCCGGTATTCATGCGCAGCCTCCCCTGCCCCGGCCAGGGCGATGGTATGCTCGGATCAGCTTGCTTCTCTTTGTTGCGGCTTTCGCCGGGGACTGTTTGGGCTATGTCAGCTTTTCGTATTTCCTGGGAGACGGCGTCCTAACTGGAGCGTATCTGGCACTGATCGCTTATGCCGCTGTGCGGATGCTCGAGGGATTAGTAATCATAACGCTTCAGGTCAGGCCGTTAGCCTATTTCGCCATGGTTCGCAAACATCGAGGTATGATTCATCGGCGCATGATGCGAGTGATCCAATGCCTGATGTTCCTGGTCTGGTTGGGCCTGGTTCTTAAGCGCTTTCAACTGAGAGATCCATTGTTCGAAGGAATCAGCGATGTTCTGAACGCAGGCCTTGTGTTCGGTGCTTTCCGCCTCACGCTCGGACAGATTATCGCGTTCATCGTGATCGTTTGGCTGTCCTTTATCGTGTCGAAGTTTCTCCGGTTCTTGCTCGAAGAGGATGTCTACGATCGCCTCAAATTAACCCGCGGCTTGCCCTACGCCATTTCGGCCGTGCTTCATTACGCTATCTTGCTATTCGGATTTTTCATTGCATTAGCTGCGCTGGGAGTCGACATGACAAAGTTCACGATCCTGGCCGGAGCATTTAGTGTCGGCGTTGGTTTCGGTCTGCAAAATATAATTAACAATTTCGTTTCCGGTCTAATCCTACTCTTCGAGCGGCCAATTAAGGTCGGTGACGTCGTCCAGGTCGGCACCGCAGCTGGATCGGTGCAAAAGATCGGAATCCGGGCTAGTGTTGTCCGTACACCGGATGGTTCGGATGTGATCATCCCGAACGGAGAGCTGATTTCCAATCAGGTGACTAACTGGACGTTTTCTGATCGGCAACGGGCCATTGTTATAGAAATTAACGTGCCGCGAGACGTGGATCAAAACCATCTCGCGGAATTGCTGTTGCAGGCCGCAGACGAGACCCCGGGTGTCGCCAAGACTCCCGCGCCTCGAGCATTCGTCATGACCATGACGTCGACCACGCTCACCTTCGAGCTTCGTACTTGGACGGATCGATTCGAGGATTGGATGACCGTGCGAGGCTACCTTTGGGTAGCAATCAACCAAAAGCTAGCGCACGAAAATGTCGCTTTAGCCTAGCGACGCTAATGCGGTTTACCAGGATATCAACCCGCGGCCAGCGGCTCGACGCCCTTTCAAGGAACTCGGATCTATTTTGATCCGTTCCCGTAGTGCCAACATTTCCTGTCTGGCCCTTTCATGCTCCGTTTTGAACTCGCTCTTGGAAGTGTAACCGTTAGGCTGTTGGAGGTCCCATTCCAGTGCTCGATCGATTGCTCGCATCAGAGCCGCGGAGCGTTGATCAGCCTTCTCATAGATCGATTGCCCAACGCTCTCGGACAAAAACCAAAAATGCGATTGTTCTTCAGAGAGTCCGGAACCTTTTGCTTTGGCCAAAACCAAGAATCGATAGCGAACCTCACCGACATAGTACCAGAAGCTCGCGTCATCTTTTTGTCCGTTGCGAAATAACTCGGTCGCCAGTGCAAAGTAGGTTGCGGGAGACTTATTCTGAATGCCAACCTCCAGCTCCTCAATGGTTTGAATCGCCTCCGGCTCATGCGCAGGGGTTGGCTGGCAAAAGAATGAAGGGATCAGGACGGCAAAAAGAATTACGCGTGACATAAGATCGTAGATCAATCGGACCATCGAAGTACCAAAATTGTGAGACCTGTGTGCATCGGATTTATTCCAGAAACAACGCGCATTGTTGAATAGTCTCCTTCAGTGCTGCTGTCGCATCCCTTTTCGGAATGAATTCGTGAGCAATATACCCGGCATAACCGGTCCTTTTAATCGCACGCAAAATGGAGGAATAATTAAGCTCTTGCTCATCATCCAAATCGTTTCGACCGGGATTACCGGCAGTATGATAATGAGCAATCCAGCGATGACTCGATTCGATCGTACGGACAATATCTCCCTCCATAATCTGCATGTGATAGATATCGTACAGGAGTTTCACTCGCGGCGAGTTCACCTTCTGGCATACCGAAACACCCCAAGCGGTGTGATCCGCCTGATAGTCGGGATGATCGACCTTACTATTTAGTAGCTCCAAGATAAGCGTGATTCCTTCTCGTTCGGCCAACGGAGCTAATCGGGCCAATCCCTCTGCCGTGATATCAATGCCCTCAGCGTCTGCCAAACCATCTCGATTTCCAGTAAAACAGATTAAGTTACGAATTCCATGGCGGGCTGCGTCGACTAGTTTCGCCTCTATTTCTTTTTTGATGCGGGGATGTTGATCTCTTTTGTTAAGTCCGACGGTCAGTGATTCGTGGCCAGCGATGGCGGCGATCTTAAGTCCGTAGTCGGTCACAAATGAGAAATGCTCGGGCGGTACCAAATCCAGCGCCACGTAGCCGGCATCAGCTGCTGATCGAACAAACTCTTCCGCAGTCAGCTTTTCCGGAACGAAACACCACCAGGATACAGATTGAGCGATTGCAGGCATAAGAGGATGACAGCATAGCAGATCGCAAATCTAAATTACAGACTCCGCAGTCCCGGTTACTTTGCATTTGTTCCCAGCCAAAGCCAAAATTGGCTATTGGCTATCGGCTATTGATCATTACCTTTGTCTCCCCCAGATGAGTCAAAAAATTCCTGATTGCTATACTCCGCTGAACGAACATTCGGTTCTCGATTTCGTTGATCGGATTCCGGTCGTGCGCGAACTTCTCGGTTCGGGTCATGTCGATTGGCAGGCCAACGAGGTTGGCGACGGTAACCTGAATCAAGTTTTTATCGTTCGTGGACCCGCTGCCGCGGTAGTCGTTAAGCAAGCGCTTCCTTATTTGCGAATCGTTGGCGATGCTTGGCTCCTACCGCTACGACGCAGCTTCTTTGAGTATCAGGCGTTATCCGAGGAAGCGAGACACGTCCCGCACCTCGTGCCCAAACCTTATCACTTCGATGAACCCGCCGCGGCAATGGTGATGGAGTATCTCACGCCTCACATCATTCTTCGGAAAGGCTTTATCCGCGGCACGGTTTATCCAAAACTGGCAGGTCACATCGCTGAGTTCATGGCTCAGACCCTCTTCAAGACTTCGGACCTTTTTTTGGAAGCCGCTAAGAAGAAGAAGTGGGTCGCTCTGTTTTGCGAGAACATTGAACTTTGTAAGATTACGGAAGATCTCGTTTTCACCGATCCCTATCGCATTGCAAAACTGAATCGTTGGACCAGTCCGCAGCTCGATGACATCGCCGCGACTTTCCGGCAAGACCATGAATTGAAGGTAGCCGCCCAGCGGCTAAAACTGAAGTTTCTAAGTTCCACGGAAGCACTCGTCCATGGCGATCTTCATTCGGGATCGATCATGGCGACACCGGAAGAAACAAAGATCATTGATGCCGAATTTGCGTTCTTCGGCCCAATGGGCTTTGATATCGGCGCGGTAATAGGAAATCTGCTGCTCGCCTTCCTCGCACAGGACGGACATGAGTCCGCTCCGGGTGCGCGGGCTGATTATCGTGCTTGGTTGCTCCAAACGGTGCGAGACGTGTGGCGAGAATTTGCTGATCGATTTCTCGCCCTCTGGCGAACTCAAGCAGCCGGAGACGCTTACCACAGCTCGCTCTTTGACGATGAGTCATCGCAGGCAGCGCTCGAAATCGAACGCCAGAGATACCTGCGCCAGCTATTTTGCGATACAGTGGGCTTTGCTGGAGTGAAGATGATCCGACGGATCCTCGGTCTGGCCCATGTGGAGGATCTCGAATCCATTAAAGATCCCGAGACTCGCTCTAGTTGTGAGCGCAACGCCCTTCGACTCGGCCGTGAGCTGGTTGTAAACACCGCCCGATTCGAGAATCCGCAGCAGATTTGCGACTTGGCGGCGCGCATTCAGTGCCGATAGCCGGCAACAACGACGTCGGGAGAACCGCACGATAAAGTCAGGAGACGTCTGTCATTGTGATCGAACCTAGGACCGCCAGGGCGAAAACCTCGGCGCGCCGAAATACTGCGACGTTTGCTTATTTGATGGCGCCGGGTTTGAGCCACTCGCGGAACAATCCATGTTCTAGATTTCGGTTGCCCCGATCACGTTGCAGCCGGTTTGCGACCATAACAGTCACCAACAACGCGCCGTAAAGCAGATCGCGGGCAAAATTGTTAACGGATAGTAAATTGAGTCCGCTCGATAGAAATTGCAGAGAGAGTACGGCTAATACCAAGCCGAACACAGTCCCGGAACCACCGTTTGGATTTACTCCAGCCAGAATGTTGATCAGCACGGCCAGTAGAAGGTAGGAAGTCCCATAGTCGGGATTCGCGCTGTTGGCGCGCGCCAACATCACTAATCCGGCGCATGAGGCCATGACACCGCTCAGGATATAGGTCAGCATCAACATTCGAAAAGTCGGAATACCGGCAAAAGGAGCAGCTCGTGAATTGGTTCCGTACAGGCGCATCTGTTTACCGAGAAGCATGCGGGCGGTAACGATATAGATGACACCAAGGGCCAAGATAAACACTAATAATGGCACCGGGATACCTAAGACCGCACCGTTGCCTACGTAGGCGTAGCTACTTGGCAAACCGGTAATCGAACTTCCCTTGGTGAGAATGATTCCAATGCCGGCAAAGAACTGCAAAGTTCCTAAAGTCGCTAGAATAGCTGGCAACCGCGCACCGGCAATCAGTAGGCCATTGGTAGCCCCAGCTACGGACCCAACCAGCAATGCCACTGGAACTGATAAAAGAAAAATCTGGGGAGGAAGACCGCGCATGAGGAAAGCGGCGATGATAGCGCTCAGATTGGCCACACTGACCACACTGAGATCGATACCGCCGGTCAGCATTGTCGGGTGAATAGCTAATGCCAAAATCGCAAACTCCGGAAGCTGATATGCCATCGAACTCAGGTTAGCTGGCGAGAGAAAAGCCGCCGGTCGAAGCGCACAAAACGCCAGGAAGATCAGCGCGGTGAAAATCGCCAATCGAATCACGTAGCGAGCATTCTCGGACAGCGAGCGTGGTTTCTTGCGTCGGGGGTGAACGGCTTCTCGATTCACGGCTGAAAAGCGTTTAGCATAAACTTCCTGGCGAACCAGCCGAAAGACTGCAAACCTTTTCTTTTTCTTGACACTAGCCTGCCCCAATCTCTAAGCAGAGCTTATTCTATAGCGCTATAGTATCCCCGAAAAATCACTACACCCCCAGATAAATCATGAGACCAAAATTCTTGGTTCCCTTTGTCGTCTGTTCTCTTTTCCTCATCATCTCTGCCAGTCGAAGCTCCGCGGAGGATAAGAAATATAATCTAGCCACCGTCGTAAAGATCAGTGGCATCAACTGGTTCAACTACATGGAGACGGGAGTGAAGAAATTTGCCCAGGAAACGGGGAATCAAGCGGTGCAACTCGGTCCGCCGGTCACCGACTCCGCCCAACAGAACCAAATTATCGAAGACCTCATTGCTAAGAAGGTCGATGCGATCTGCGTGGTCCCCTTTCAGCCGCCAGCCATGGAGCCGGTGCTGAAAAAGGCATTAGATAACCACATCGTGGTTATCGCCCACGAAGCATCCAACATCCAAAATGCCAACTATGACCTCGAGGCATTCGATAACACCGCGTTCGGCGAACACATCATGGAAAATCTCGCCCAGCGGATGAATTACGAAGGCGAGTATGCTGTCTTTGTTGGCAGCCTTACTTCAAAAACCCATAACGAATGGGCCGACGGCGCAATCGCTCTGCAGAAGAAAAAATATCCCAAGATGAAACTGGTCGTCGACAAGATCGAAACTAATGACGATCAGCAGGTTTCCTATGCCAAAGCCAAAGAGCTTCTCCGGTCTCATCCGAACATTAAAGGGTTCCAAGGCAGCGCCTCAACTGATGCCCCCGGCTGCGGTTTGGCGGTAGAGGAGGCTGGTCTTCAGGATAAAGTGGTCGTGGTTGGCACCGGAGTTCCGTCTTTGGTCAAAAAATATTTGCCGAGTGGCGCCGTACGAATGATCTCGTTCTGGGATTCTTCCATCGCCGGTTATGCGATGAACAAACTCGCGGTAATGGTATTGAACGGTCAGAAAGTCACTGACGGAATGGACCTCGGATTGCCCGGCTACGAGAAGATCAGGCTCGTCAACGAAAAGATCATCTACGGAAATGGCTGGATCGATTGTACCAAGGAGAACATGGATAAATTTAATTTTTAGAATACGGAATACGGAAGGCGGAACACGGAACACGGGAAGTAAGGGAGAGGGCGTGCGTTTTGGCACCAAGATTCAGCTAGGGTAAGATCCTGGGGCTAAGTTCTGCTCCCCCTTTGGCGAAATCGGACGTCGTTCCGTGTAATGCCCGCACAGGTAGATCGACACCGCTACCGTATTCCGTGTCCGATCTTCCGTATTCTGTGTTCCGCATTAGCGCCTTTGCGTCTTTTGCTTCGGTTTCTCTTCCTAGTCCCGAAACAACATGGCTTCGCTCCTCGCTGAGAACATTTCGAAGACTTACGTCCGCGTACCGGTTCTAAAGAATGTCACCATGGCGGTCGAACCCGCTTCGGTTCATTGCCTGGCTGGCGAAAATGGTTCCGGAAAGTCCACTCTCATCAAGATCATCGCGGGAACTTTAAAGCATTTTTCCTTGCTACCTAACCTGTCGGTTTTCGAGAACATTACTTTTTTGGATAGCGTCTCCCGGCACCGCAAGGCGGTCGACTTTCGCCGGCTTCGCCAACAGGCCCAGCTGATTCTGGAAAAGATCCGGGTGCGAATCCCGTTGGATGCATTGGTCGAGGAACTACCGGTTTCAAATCAGCAACTCGTCGCAATCGCTCGCGCCCTCAGCAACCGCTCAAAGGTCATCATCATGGATGAGCCGACCTCGGCGCTTACTAAGCGCGAAGTGCGCACGCTTTTCCAGATTGTCCAAGCGATCCGTCAAGAGCGAGTCAGCTTTATCTTTGTTACCCACAAACTAGAAGAGATCTACGAAATTTGTGATCATGTGACGGTCATTCGCAACGGCGAGGTCGTTACTTTCGGAGCGATTACGGATTTCACCACCGCCCAACTGAGCGAAGCGATAACCGGACGCCGAATCCAAATCGAAAGGCTGCAACCGCCCGCTCCTGCGCCTGGTCCGCCGCCCCTCTTGGAGGTGCGGTCCTTGACCGCTGAACCGCACTACCGCGATGTCAGCTTTCAGCTCAGACATGGCGAAATTGTGGGTCTCACCGGCTTACTCGGCTCTGGTCGCTCAGAGCTGGCGCTAAGTCTGGCCGGTAAGATGGCCGCAGAAACCGGAACGATCCTGCTGGATGCAGAGGAGATTCATCCTCGAACCGTGCGTCAAGCGCAACGGCTAGGAATCGGTTACGTTCCGGAGGACCGATTGAGCGAAGGCCTGTTTCTCGAGCAGGAAATTTTTGATAATATGCTCATCGCCAATATGGGCCGGCGAACCTCTTTTGGTCTGCTTGATCGCGAACGAATCCGGCGGGATGGCGAAGAGTTCATTCATAAGCTCGAAATCAAAGCGCAGAGCGGCTATGACCCGGTACAAACGCTCTCCGGCGGGAACCAGCAACGGGTACTAATTGCTCGTTATCTCGACCTGAATCCGAAGCTGCTGATTCTGAACGGACCTACGATCGGAGTCGACGTCGGATCAAAACATGAAATTCACCTTTTGATTGCCGCATTGGCCAAGGCGGGAACCGGAATTCTGGTTGTGTCCGACGATCTACCCGAACTGCTCAGCCTCTGTCATCGCATTCTAGTGATAGCGGACGGCAAACTAACGAACGAACATTCCGCGCTGAATCTGGATCTGCAAACTTTGGCGGCTGAAGTAACAATGGAGTAAGTGATGCGCTGGTTGTTGAAATATTTGCGTTCGTCGGAAGGAGTGATCCTCCTGACGATGGTCGTTCTGTGCACCATCGTCACTTTCATTAATCCGGTATTCCTCAGCGCTCCAAATCTGCTCGACCTAGTGCGCGACAGCATCACGACCGGTCTTTTTGCTTTGGGCGTATACCTGGCGCTACTTTCTGGAGGACTGGATGTTTCCTTTACCGCGGTGGGGGCCTTATCAATGTACGCCACGGTCAAACTCTTTGTGCAGATCGATCCCCATGCCTCACTATTTTCCATCTTCCTAGTCGCCGCAGTGATTGGAGCTATCCTTGGAGCCTTCAACGCCACGCTGATCGCTTTCTTCCGTTTGCCTACGCTGATCGTCACCCTCGGAACCTTGAACTTGTTTCGCGGTATTCTCCTGACCTTTGTCGGGACCAAACATATTACTGACATCCCAGATAGCATGCTCCAGCTATCCCGGACGTTCCTTTACCGGGGCAAACTCGCCGATGGCAGTCTCTTCAGCCTGCCAGCAACAACTTTAGCGCTGGTGATTGTCGCGATCGGCGTTGCCGTTCTCGTGCGCTATACAATGCTCGGCCGCTCCATCTACGCGATCGGTGGAAGCGAAGTAGCCAGTGATCGGCTAGGCATCCCAGTCGCACGTATACGATTCTTTGTGTA
>WNFQ01007147.1_pt1 | contig 14499 bp, 10 predicted proteins | sample 5400171 | NCBI WGS metagenome assembly WNFQ01 (sample SAMN13153356, study PRJNA577476) | soil metagenome | isolation source: 20 cm soil under Madrone tree | place: USA:California | collected 2016-06-14
GCAATAGGCGCAACGAGAGAGTCCAGCTGGTCAGATGGAATCTGCGCAGCCTGATCTTGTGGTGAAGCCGCCTGCGCCGATCCGGGCGACGGCATAGCTGCCAAGGTATCGCCTGGTAGGATGGCGATCGTGCAAACCACCACCAGCAGGTATCGGAAGGTTGCACTCAAAACCTTTCGTTTAGCATTCATGGGCTACCTCTACTCTTGATCACCCTCTCGCGCCAAATGAGTCCATCAAACACGCCGCACACTGTTTCATAACCTGTCCAAGACCTGCGCGTTCGCTCCTTGACGCTAGGTCATACTGCTTCCTCGCAGTCACTGGCAAAAAACACAGTTCGAGGTCCCAACAGGCGGCTGTCCTCTCAAGAGCTAGGGGCAGCGCGCCTTACCGGACACTGGGATCGAGGTTTCGATTAATGCGTTTAACTGGGTACCAATTTTCTTAGAGGTCGTTTGTAGCTAACCAGGCGACGTGTCTTGAACCAGAGCGCGCGCCTGAGCCTTGAACCAGTCTCCCGATCATGGCTAGTTTTTATCTGCGCCGGAAAGAATAGAACTGTCAATACTCACAGATGCCGGTTTCAGGGATTGCTCCTAGACTTGCGCAATTGCGGGGCCTCTTAGAAGCAACGACGCGCCACTCATGCCCATATCATTACAAAATACGCAAAGTCTTTGGCAGCGGCTGCGTTCGGCACTGCCCGTCCTTGATTGGGCACCACAGTATCAAAAGCAGCGGCTTCGTCCGGATTTTGTCGCTGGATTGACACTGGCGGCATACGCGATTCCTGTGTCGCTGGCCTACGCGTCTCTTGCGGGACTGCCGGGAGAAGCGGGGCTCTATTCCTGCCTCATGGGAGGGGTGGCATACGCGGCGTTTGGTACGTCCCGGCAGATGGCAGTGGGACCGACGTCGGCGATCTCCATCCTGATGGGTGCCACTCTGGGCAGCATGGCATCGGGCGATACGGGTCGCCAAATTCAGCTGGCTATGGCAACGGCGGTGCTAGTCGCGGTCATAGGCGTCCTTGCCTGGTTGTTTCGTTTGGGCAACATCGTCAATTTCATCTCCGAGACCGTTCTCAGTGGCTTCAAAGTCGGCGCCGGCCTTGTGATTATTTCCACCCAGCTCCCGAAACTGTTCGGGGTGACAACAGGGGGCAAAAACTTCTTCAGCCGTGTTGTGCAAGTAGCACTTCACCTGGGACAGACGAACCCGCCGACTCTCGCGATAGGAGCAGGAGCACTAGCTCTTCTGATTCTGGGCCAGTGGCTCCTGCCGCGCCGGCCAGTCGCACTGCTCGTCGTCGTGCTCTCCATCGCGTTCATGTCGGTGATGCCGGTGGCCGGGCTGGGAGTGAAGACCATTGGCTCAATTCCAGCTGGACTGCCACGCCTCAACTGGCCGCTCGTAGCGTGGCATGAAGTCGATGACCTGTTTGCTCTTGCACTCGGGTGCTTTCTGCTGGCGTACGTGGAGGGTATCTCCGTGGCGCGCACCTTCGCGCTGAAGCATGGCTACGATATCAATGCCGACCAGGAACTATTAGCCCTAGGGGCGGCGAATCTCGCGTCGGGTCTGGGACACGGGTATCCGCTGGCGGGGGGGATGTCTCAATCTGCCGTAAACGAAAAAGGCGGTGCCAAGACTCCCTTGGCCCTGGCGTTTGCTTCCCTCAGTATCGGTATGGTCTTGTTGTTCCTGACGCGGTGGATGAAAAACCTTCCCGACCCGGTTCTGGCAGCGGTGGTCTTCATGGCTGTCTGGGGACTGATCAATCCAAAGGAACTGATGCACATGCGGCGGGTGAGCAAACTGGAGTTTCGGATGGCCATGGTGGCCACGCTGGGGGTATTAGCCTTCGGAATCCTGAAAGGCGTGTTGTTGGCCGCAATGCTTACCATACTGCTCCTGCTGCGGCGTGCTTCCCGCCCGCGCGTATTGCGATTGGGACGCTTGCCGGGAAGCGACCGTTTTGTCGATGTCTTGCGATACACAGAACACAATCTCGTTCCTGGGGTGCTGGTCTTCCGCATAGAGTCGGGGCTGTTCTACTTCAACGCGCAAAATGTGAAGGCTGAAATCCTGAGCCAAGCGGGAGCCTATTCTGCTTTGAAACTGGTGATTCTGGACCTCTCTACCTCAGCGAACATCGACCTTGCAGGAGGACGCATGCTGAGCGACCTCAGTAGGGAACTGGCGGCGCGGGGAGCCAAACTAAAGCTTGCGGAGGTTCACGGCGAAGTGCGGGATATGTTACAAGCAGAAGGATTGCAAGAATACGTTGAGGGCATTGAACAGCGAGTGGCAGTGGCAGAACTGGTCGCGCGTTGAATTCACGGCCGGCAGAGTCAGTAAACATCCGTAACAGTTTGCGGGAGGAGTTGCAAATATGCAGAGCCTCGTCAGCAATTTGGAGATTACAAAGGGTCTCCTCAGGCTCAATTGAAAGAGATTCAATGCCGATACACATAGACGCCGACTTCCTTCTGCCAAGCTTAGTGATCTGCAGATTCAAAGTTCCTCTGTACTACGGCAATGCGGAATTTTTCATGGACGAGGCACTCTCGATTGTCGTATGCCAGGCATTAGACCGTGAGGCTTGCTTGCCGTTGTCGCCGCCAATCGGCTCTACTGTCAGTTTTGTCAGTTACGGAGCAGACCGGGACCGCATATCAATATGAGTTCAAAGGCGCGGGCCGGGGGGAAATGCGGTTTGCGTTTGCAAACAAGGGCAGACACCAGAAATTCTTGGCACTACAAACCCTCAATTCCTTATTGCCCAGAGTTGGCGTTGAAATCGGGATTGGGGGATTGAGGGAAGGGAAACTATGACAAAGACCAAGTTATTTGCAATCGCATCGGTCGCAACTCTCTCGCTTATCGTGCTCGTGTTGTTAGGTACGACCGTCGCTGCTGAATCTGTAAAGGTCGAAGGCCTGATCAAAGGGCGAAACGGCGACACCATTATTCTTAAGACTTCGGATTCACGTGAGGTCATTGTCCTTTTGAACGACAGCACCGAGGTAAGCCAGATACAAGGAATATTGCAGGCTCGCAGAAAGGAAATGGCTATGGCCGCTCTCATTCCGGGACTCGCCGTCCAGGTAGAGGGTACCTACAACGCGCAAAACCAACTAGTGGCAAATTTGGTCAAGTTCAAGGGCAATGATCTGGAAAGAGCCGAGGCCATTCAGGCCGGTATGCACGAAACCCAGGTCCAGGCCCAGCAGAACAAGCAGGAGTTAGTGAAGCAGGGGGCCGCGATTGACGCCGCTGTCGCCCGCTTCGGCCAACTAGACGATTACTACATCCTCGACGAGGTCGCGGTTCACTTTGGGAACGGCAAGGTCGAGGTTGATCCGAAGTATAACCCCCAACTCGTGGCATTGGCGGACAAAGCGAAGACCGTCAACGGTTACATGATCGAGGTGAAAGGTTACGCCTCGACCGCTGGCAGCGTGGCCCTTAACCAACAGCTCAGTGAAGACCGCGCCGACAACGTAACCAATATCCTGTTGCAGCAGGGCCATATTCCCCTCACCAGAATGCTTGCCCCTGGTGCAATGGGAGAGAGCCACCAGGTCGGTGACGACAAGACGGCGGAAGGACAGGCGGAAAACCGTCGCGTTGTGGTGCGCGTTCTCCAGAACAAAGCTATAGCCGGAGTTTAGAAGCTTGCTTGTCAGCCCGGCCTTCTCGAACTCTACGATGTTTTTCGACCGGAACGTGGTAGGGGAAACTCCAATCTGACGGCCTTCAGTATCCACAGTGGCTTTATCGACGCCGCCAAGTTCTGAGAACGCCCCGCGGGCCAGGAAAGATCCCTGACCTCGCTCGGTTATCGAGGAGGAAATTCTCATGGTGCGAAAGATTGGGCTGCTATTTGGAATTCTCTTAGTGGCTTCGTTTCCAGCGCGGACACAAGACAAGGTGGAGGTGTTCGGCGGTTATTCTTACATGCGATTCCGTAGCTCACCTTCCGCAAACCTGAACGGATGGGAGCTTTCCGGCCAGTACAAGTTCACCGACTGGCTGGGCGGAGTAGCGGATCTGGACGGGCACTACGGCTCCGTAGGTGGAGTTGGGACTTCGGTGCACTCGTATTTGTTCGGCCCGCAGGTCTCTTTTCCTTCTCGCGTTTCGCCGTTTGCGCACGTACTTCTTGGCGGTGCGCATTTCAGTGCGGCAGGATTCGGGAATTCTTCGTTTTCGATGGCCATCGGGGCAGGTATCGATACGGAATTGATCAAAGGTATTCGCTGGCGCATCATTCAGGGCGACTACTTGATGACAAATTTCGGGAGCCATACGCAGAACAACACGCGACTTTCGACGGGAATTGTCTTTCGGTTTTGACGGGAGCGCGGTCGCCCCCAACACGGCAGACAGGCATTTGCCCAGTCCTTTGGTAAAACGCCGGGTGATCGGGCATCTGCGAAGGTATTCCTGGGTGCGATTACACTTCTCTTGTAACCGCGCTATTCGGGCCTTCGGAATCCATATAGTTGTGGTGATTGGGAATAGCAGCATCAGACTACGCGAATCTCGTGCTTGCACGCGGCGACGATCCAGCTCTTGTCTGGAATGAAAAGCGGAGTGTTCTGCAGAGATTGTTTTGAAGGTTTCTTCTGCATCTAAGCCGTGAATGCCAAATGGATACGCGCAAAGGATATCCACCTCGTGTTTTCTGGCCACCTCATTGCACAGTTGTTCGAGTTGCAGCGCCACAAGTGCAGTCCTGTGAATCGCTGTGCAAATCGTGCGGCACGGACGGGCAGGGCAAGAGGAAGTTCGAGGTCCATTTAAGGACAGACCACGAAGAGCGAGGCAGCGGAAAACCTGAAATTATACTTGCAGCTCAGATAGTGCTGGTGCTATATGCCATTTTCTATGGAGAAGGAAAGTGCGGGAGACGGGACCCGATGACCAGCTCTCAAAGGGAGTCCTATCGGGATTGCGTTGGCGGACCTGGAAGGGCGGCCATTGTTCGTGAATCAGGCTCTTTGCTCGATGCTGAGATTCAGCGAAGAGGAAATGCGTAGTAAGCACTGTGGTCGAGTTTTCTCCTCCCGAAGACGCAGAGAAGGATGAGCCCTTTTTGAGCGATTGCGGCGTAGTTCGATAGACAAGTATCATCTGGAGAAACGCTTCTCTCGGAAAGACGGTACGTTACTCTGGGGACGCTTGAGTATTTCTCAATCCATTATGTACATAAGAGCGTAGTCCTCCGAGGGATTCTCTCAGTGGACACTAGCTGCAGAGCTTTCGTTTAGACTACCGACGTCAAGGCTGCTGGGCGGAGAATTCAGCTTGATTCTTACGTTTGTTTGCTTGCACCTTGGCACGGTATACCATCGCCCGTGTCTCAAGAAGTTCCGCTTCGGCTTTCCGTTTTGTTTTCTCGAGTACCCAAGCGTAGTTCACCAACGCTTGAATTAGCTCCGGATAATCCGGGGGTGACGACTTTTCTAAAATGCCGAGTGCTCGCTTGCAGGGCGATTCAGCCTCGGCGTAATAGCCGCGGGCCATGTCAGTCATTGCCACTTTGCTCAAACTACGTGCCACGTCTGGGTGCTCCTGACCCAGTGATTGCTCCTTAATCGTGACCGCGCGCTCGAAAAGCGCTCCGGCGTCGTCAAACTTGCGTTGACCAAAATAGAGCACGCCCAAGTTTTCCAACGTCTGTGCGAAGTCCTGAGATCGCAGATCAGGCGCTTTGACCCAAATGTTCAACGCACGCTTGTAGAGGGACTCAGCAACTGAATCGTTGTGACGCTCGTACTCAATCACGGCCAGATTGGTGAAAACGAAAGCTACGTCCGGATGTTCTGGACCAAGCAGCTTCTCTCGGATAGCAAGTGCGCGCTGCAGGAGAGATTCAGCAGACGAATATTGGCCTTCCTGCGTCTGCAGCATTGCTAGATTAACGAGGACAGTAGCCACGGTCGGGTGCCGTGGTCCAAGCGTCTCTTCCCACATGGCTAGGGCGCGCTGGTAAAGCGACTCGGCTTCTTTGTACTTGCCTCGATACTTGTAGGTTGCCGCCAAATTATTAAGAATTACGGCCACTTCCGCATGCTCCGGTCCGAAAACTTTTGTCCGAATTGCCAGTCCACGACGTAGCAGTGGCTCGGCTTCCGAGTATTTGCCTTGCTTCTGAAGACTCGAGGCTAGATTGTTGAGGGCTGTTGCCACGTCTGGGTGTTCCGGCCCGAGAACTCTTTCCCAGATAGCCAGCGCGCGCTGGAAGAGCGATTCGGCTGCCGAGTATTGGCCTTCCCTTTGCCGAAGGACGCCTAAATCATTGAGGACGCTAGCCACCTCTGGGTGTCCCGGTCCCAGGGCTTTTTCTTGGATGGCTAAGGCGCGCTGTAAGAGACGTTCAGCTTCCGAGTACTTGCCTTCCTCTCGCCGAAGCGCGGCCAGATTGGTGAGAACCGCGGCCACTGTCGGATGTTCCGGTCCAAAGGCCTTTTCCCGGAAGGTTAGGACGCGCTGGAAGAGAGGTTCAGCTTCCGAATACCTGGCCTGCTTCTGGAAGAGCGAGGCCAGGCTATCAAGGATGGTAGCCACACCCGGGTCCTCTGGTCCAAGAACCTTTTCCCGAATGGCCAGTGCGCGCTGAAAGAGGGCCTCGGCTTGTGAGTATTTGCACTCCTTTACCTGAACAGTGCCCAGGTTGTGGAGAATTGTTGCCATGTCCGGGAGCTCTGGCGCAGACGTCTTTTCCCATATGGCGAGTGCGCGTCGGTAGTACAACTCGGCGTCCTTATATTTGACTTGCGAATGATAAACTACGGCCAAGTTGTTGAGAACAGTCGCCACATCCCTGTGGTCGTTTCCGAGAACCTTTTGACGTATCGTTAAGGCGCGCTGATAGAGGGATTCGGCTTCCAAGTATTTGCCTTCTTTCGACCGCATCCCAGCGAGATTGTCGAGAACGATCGATACATCTAGGTGCTCAGGTCCAAGCACCTTTTCCTGAATCGCGAGAGCGCGTTGGAAGAGTGGCTCGGCCTCTGAGTACTTCGCTTGTTCATTCAGAAGCTTGGCTAGGTTGTTGAGTAAACCGGCCACTTCCTGGCGTTCCGTTCCAGACACCTTTACGCAGATCGCTAGGGCGCGGCGGTAAAGCTGTTCGGCGTCGGCATAGTTGCCTTCTGCATGCAGCACCGCAGCGAGGTTGTTGATCGCAGTTGAAAAACGAGGATCAAGTTCCCCGAATTCTTCGGCTCGACGAAACGCGTCCCGGAAGAGATTCTCAGCTTCCGTATAATTCCCTCGCTGATAGGCTTGCAAGCCCGCCGCGTTCTCAATTTCCCAAGAGGGCACCTGAGCAGGGCTTGTGACGGCCCAAAAAGTGGTGGCTAGCGCTATGACGATACCGCGGGAGTTCATTGTCGAACCTTCTTGACCAGGCTCTGGCCCAACGATCGAATTCTCACGAGTTACGACATTGTTAGAAACTGTCAGAATTGCCAGCTTTGCTGGCCAATGTGAGGGCCGATCTTGATTAGGCACTGAGGGCCTGGGCTTAATCAGCCCGACTAGCACTGTTCATCTCTTCCCTGGCTGTATTGGCACTTCTACGTTGGCTGCCCGGCAGGAGTAGTAGGTTTGCTTCCATTGGTAGACCTTGGAACCGTCATAAGACGAGTTTCAGTATGAAGACTTGCTATCCCTCCGCCACCGAGAGCAAGTAGGAAACCCCGTCTCTTGCCCCAGAGAAGTCAGCCACCTATTGAGACCTCGAACTGTATGTTGCCATTTACCACGAGGAAGCAGTGTGACCATGGTCAAGGAGCGAACGCGCATCTCGTGGACAAATTGTGAAACGGATGCGCATGTTCGTGCTCGATCAACTCATCCGGTCAGACAGGGCGATCAAGAGTAGTGGTAGCCCATGAATGCTAAACGAAAGGTTTTGAGTGCAACCTTCCGATACCTGCTGGTGATGGTTTGCACGATCGCCATCCTACCAGGCGATACCTTGGCAGCTATGCCGTCGCCCGGATCGGCGCAGGCGGCTTCACCACAAGATCAGGCTGCGCAGATTCCATCTGACCAGCTGGACTCTCTCGTTGCGCCTATTGCTGCTGTCCCGAACTTGCCTCACTTTCTTCGTACAAAAAGACTTCTTCGACGTTCTTCCCGAATATGCGGGCGATCTTAAAGGCCAAGTCCAGCCCGGGCTCGTATTTGCCCGTCTCAACAGCGTTGATGCATTGCCGCGACACGCCGACGGCATCGGCAAGGTCGGCCTGCGACCACTCCTTTTCTGCTCTCAAGACGCGAAGCCGAGTCTTCATTCTTGATACCGCCAGGAAAAGAGGATTAGCCCTATGCTCCACAAGGCGATCATCAACACTGCGACAAGCAGCGGGGCTCGCGCAAGGAACCCGAATCGTTGCAGGATGCCAACAGCGAGGGTGAGGAGTAAGGAACAGACAAAAGCAAAGCTCATTGCTTCGTGGTTGATCAGTTTCTGATGCGTGTCTGCGACATTCAGGAATCGAAGGAAACTCCAAATTCCTCCGCCAGCCACAACAATGCCAAGCGCAAACAGTGCTTCTTGCGCAGCTTGGCTCATCTTGACTGCCACGGTGAAAGTCCCGGTTGCGAGGAGCACGAAAAGATAGAAGACGCGCAGTGTGTTTCTCCGCTGGCCCTTGATAGGGCTGGCGAGTAGAGTACTCTATTGAGGTCTATATGTCACCTATAGAGTACTCATAGACCTTTTAGGACATCTATAGTACCTGCTTGGCCGGGGATCTGGAATGCCGGCCCGCAGCGTTTACTAGGCACTAGACCGTAACCGCGTTGCCTGAAACGGTGAAATGAGATAACAATTGGTCCCACCGGGCAGTGCTCTGTGGCACGATGACAGTGCCTGAATCATTCTTCATAAGCGCAGGGACTCGGAGGTTCGTGCAACTTATTTGCGCGCGTCGTGTTTTGGAATGGTGGGATGACGAAGAGAAATTATTTTTGCGCATTAAGCACAAAAGTGGAGGAGCAACTGCCGTCATCGATTCGCATTCTCATAGCTGATGATTTCAGAGGTTGGCGACTCCAAAATAGTTTGCTACTTCAGGCACGGCCAGAATGGCAGGTCATCGACGAGGCATCGGATGGATCAGAAGCCGTTCAGAAGGCCGCGGAACTGAAACCGGACTTAATTCTGCTGGATATCGGCCTCCCAAAACTGAATGGAATTGAAGCCGCCCTGCGGATACGACAACTCTCCCCCAGTTCCAAGATAATCTTCCTAAGCCTGCAGACTTCTCTAGACGTGGTGCACGCAGCTTTGAGCACGGGGGCCCGAGGTTACGTTTGTAAAACAGATGCCCAAAGCGAACTACTGCCCGCCATAGATGCGGTTTTTCGGGGCACGCAATTTGTCAGTAGCAGCATCGAAGGTTACGAGTTCACCGACACCTCAGGAAAGAAAGCCCCTCACCGCCATGAGGTACTGTTCTATTCTAATGATACGGTTCTTCTAGATGGCTTTACTCGCTTTATTGCTGCTGCCCTAAAGGCCGGTAACGCCGCTATTGTGCTCGCTACGAAGTCACACCGAGATAGTCTTCTTCAGAAATTGAAGGCAGACGGCGTGGATACGGATGCCGCCCTTCAACAGGGTACCTACGTCCCATTGGATGCTGCCGACGCGCTCTCAAAAGTCATGGTGGACGGTTTGCCTGACCTTGTTCGATTTTTCGGGGGCATTGGCGGCTTGATTGAAGCAGCTGCTAAAGCAGCTAAATCAGAACAGCCTCGGGTTGTTGTGTGCGGCGAAGGCGTGGCTCTCTTGCACGCAGAAGGCAAAGCGGATGCGGCTATTCGGATCGAACGAGGCTGCAACGATCTAGCCAAAACACAAGAAGTAGATATCCTGTGTGCATATCCATTGAGCGGCTTTCACGGCGAGGAAGACAAGCACGATTTCCAAGGCATCTGTGAGGAACACACAGCCATTTATTCGCAGTAAAATCGTCATGGACTCAAAGATTTAATAGAAGGTGGGATCTCCCTTCCTCATCTCATCCAGCCGCAGCGGCACGATGCGCTTCCACCATAAGGGGCACCCGAGCGCGAATCGTGGTGCCACCGCCGGGTTTCGAATTGATCGAAAACTCGCCGCCTACCAAGTTCAACCTCTCCCGCATGCTGACAAGTCCTATGCCGCGACGGTCCATGGCGTCTTGCGGATCAAAGCCAACTCCCGAGTCACTCACGGTCAGTTGTATCTCCCTCGATGTTCCGCGCAGTTCCACTCTGAAGTGCCGCGCGCCGCTGTGCTTGACTGCATTCTGTAGGGCTTCCTGTAAAACCCGGAACAAACAAAGGGAGATTTCCTTGCGCAGGCTGGACGTTATCCCTGCATGGCTGAACTCAATCTCGACCTGCTGTTGCTCAGACAACTCTTTGCAGAAGCTGTTGGCTGCCGCCACGATGCCCAAATATTCTAGTTTTGAGGAGTGCAGGCGGTGCGATAGGGCTTGAATGTCCTCCCCTAATTCGGAAAGGTCCTGACGGGCGTGACGCATGTGATCTGTGAATTCGGCCCCAGAGTTGGTCGAATGTTGGGCCCATTGTTCCAACTGGACCGCTAACAACGCGATTCGCTGATTGATGTCGTCGTGGAGCTCTCGCGCGAGCCAGGTGCGCTCCTCTTCATGGGCTTCAATCAATCTGCGCCCCAACCCGGCAAGAGCTTCCTGGGCCAGCTTGCCTTCAGTGACGTCCAGGCAAGATCCTATGTAGCCGGCAAAAAGACCGTCCGGATTCAATCTGGGCACGCCGATATCGAGCACCCAGCGATATTCTCCATCGCGCCGCCGCAGCCGGTACTGCATCCTGAATGATTGCCGAAGATCAAAGGCCCGAGTGTAAATATCCAGGCAATTCTGCAAATCTTCCGGATGCACGCCCTCCGACCAGCCATTGCCCAGCTCAGCTTCAAGCGGCCGCCCGGTGAATTCGAGCCAGGGCTGATTAAAGTAGTTGCATCGCCTGTCGGGACCGGACATCCAGATCAAGACAGGAGCCGTATTGGCCACGAGGCGGAAGCGCACTTCACTTTCGTGAAGCTCCGCTTCCGATCGCCTCCGCCGGGCGCGCTGCCATAGCAGCGCGGAGATGGCCGTCGCTTGCGCCAGGAACACGATGATTGCCGGGATAACATAGCGCTCGCTGGCTTTCCAAAAGTTGGCCTGCCGATTGAGGACGATGCTGCCAGAGGGAAGAGCGCTCTCCTTGAGGCCCCAGCGCTGCAAAGCGCGCCAATCGAACATGTAGGTGGTGGCACTTTTGATTCTGGAGATGTCCTGCGGTTTTTCCCCCATGAGCGTTCTCAGCGCCATGGTTCCGGCAACCCTGCCCTGATCGCTGAGGCTTGAAAGGTCGCCTCCCACCTCTCCGTGATTCAAGTAGGCATCAAATAGGCCAAAAACCGGTGCATTTGCTGCAGCGGCAACCATCGAGCCTACCTCGTTTGACTTGAATCGAGTTCCCGCCGCATCCTGCCCAACAGAGATGAGGAGGACGACCGTGTGATTGGGCAGTTGCCTCAGACGCTCGAGCAGATCGGCGATAGCCAAATCCGTCATATACATAATATCGACCCGGTCTGTGAAAGCCTTCAAATGCTGCTTGACCAAGGCTTGCCCCTGTTTGTCGAAATCCGATACGCCCCCTACCACAACCACGTGCTTTGTGCCGGGCTGGAGCCGCAGCGCTATCTCAAGTGTCTCAGCCGGGGCCATGTCATTCTCGACGCCTGCAAAATCGGAATCTAGTGAGGGAGTACCCGGCTTAGTTCCGTAAGGCAGACAGAAGATAATTGGAACGCCCGGAAAGACTCTCTGGTGAACCTCTAGCATGAATTTGAGCGGGGATGGCCCGACCGTGATGATCACATCCGGTTTGCGATTCTGATACTTGCGAATGTAGAAGGTACGAAACTCCTGCTGGGCGGCCGGATCGGGGAACAGTATGGTATCCAAGTACTCGGAATAGAACTCAAGTTGGTAGGGAGAATCGTGCAGGGCAGATTGAATCCCTTCATTGATGATGTTCATCGCCGGATACGAAGTGCCCGCTTCGTTCAGAATCAGAATCCGTCGGACTTCCTTTGTGGGTGCCGCTGCAATTGGGTGTGACGGGACAAAAGCTGCAAAAGCCGCAAGGGGAAGCCAGAAGTGACGCACCACCCCTCTTCCTCGGCCCTGCTGTCCAGTCCATTTTGGACCAAGGCTTAGGAGCGGCCAGGTGACACTATGGTCCCCGGTAGTCAGCACAGTCACCCCTAGATGAAGAACAGACTATCTCTACTGGAAACCGGTCCAACAATCTATCAGGAATTTGATATCCAAAGCACTGGTAAAACTGACAGGTGGTGACTTGATGAAAGTGCGAGAAAACACGCCCTCGAACGATGCTCGACGCGGAATGTAAGTACGCAACTGTGTTAGTTTGTCGAGGTCGAGGCCGGCGCCAAGGTGCAAACGATAGAAGGCAAGTCGAGGGTAGAACTCTACAGCTGGTCGGACCGCGCTGGTCGCCTATGAGCAAGCAATTACCTAAATGCGATCCAGTTCGCCATCGTTGGTTGTACCTTTTTTGGGCCCTGACTGTTCGCGCTGGTGTCCTCCAGAAACACCTACAGTCAGACGGCCTCCACCGGAGCGCTGACGGGCGTAACGCTCGATCCTTCTGGCGCCATCCTCCCGGGGGTAAGTATTGAGCGGACAGAGTTGGATGGGACGGAAACAAAGGCAGGCAGTTCGGATGAGAATGGATTGTTCGGGTTCTTCCGAACGGGCGCTCTTTTATAATGCGTTAATCATAGTCCTCTGCTCTCCTCTTGCGTTGTCCCGCCGGATGCAGGACTTTGCCCCGCGGGCAAACACAGTGGTTCTTCTCTGGCAGATAAGGAAATGCGCTCGGCGGAAACCGGTTCGGCAAGTTGGCGCCGCACGGCACATTTTCATACCGCATGGTCCCCAGAAAATCGATCTCTCGCCCGGCCATCTTCTCGATATTCTCTCGCGTGGTGTAGCCACTATCGGCCACCAGCTGTTGCGGCTTTTTCTCCAACCGCTGTTCTAGGCGATCCACCGCTGGCAATAACTGTCCGCTGTCGTTGGGCTCCTGGGTTACCGCCACTCCCACAATCAGGCCTTGCGCCGCATCGGTAGAAACTGTCCAATTCTGCACAGACGCGTCGGTCTGCGGCAAGTATGCTGCGGGCAACAAAATATCTTCAGGCAAAACATACATGACACACGCCCACCCTGAGCCCGAAAGGCCCAGGGTGTGTGAAACCGAATTGACAGTTTGCAAGCGCACCGTGCGTGGAGCATCGACTCCGGTGACCTATTGTAATCAGGCTGTAACCGCGTTGTTAGAAACGGTGAAATGAGATAGTAGTGGGTTCATCGCGCAGTGCTCCGCGCAATGATCCAGCCTGCGGATTCTGGGGCGCAGGTCGATAAGCGTAGAGGTTTGTACAACTAACTTGCACGCGACGTGGTCCTATATGATTAAGCACAGAAATGGAGGAGCACCTGCCGCCATCAATTCGCATTCTCATAGCTGATGATTACGAAGGGTGGCGACGCCAAGTCCGTTTGCTTTTTCAGGCGCGGCCAGAATGGCAGGTCATCGACGAGGCATCGGACGGATCAGAAGCCGTTCAGAAGGCCGAGGAACTGAAACCAGACTTAATTCTACTGGATATCAGTCTCCCAAAACTGAATGGAATCGAAGCCGCCCGCCGGATACGACGGCTCTCCCCCAGCTCCAAAATAGTCTTCCTAAGTCAGAACAAGGATCTCGACATCGTGCGGGCGGCTTTCGGCACGGGCCCTCAGGGTTACGTTTACAAAGCAGACGTCCGAAGTGATCTTCTGCCTGCTATCGAAGCTGTTCTTCGAGGCAAGCAATTTGTCAGTAGCAGTTTAGAAGGCTACGAGTTTACGGACACCTCAGGAGAGAAAGCCCCTCACCACCATGAGGTTCTGTTCTATTCTAACGATACGATTCTTCTACATCGCCTTACTCGCTTTATTGCTACTGCCCTCAAGGCCGGTAACGCAGCTATCGTGCTCGCAACCAAGTCACACCGGGAGAGTCTTCTTCAGAGATTGAAGGCCGAAGGTGTGGATACAGATGGCGCCCTTCAAGAGGGTACCTACATTTCATTGAATGCTGCCGATGCGCTCTCAACCATCATGGTCAATGACATGCCTGACCCAGTTCGATTCCTCGGGGGCATTGGTGGCTCTATTGAAGCAGCTGCAAATGCAGCGAAATCAGAGCGACCTCAGGTTGTGGTGTTCGGTGAAGCCGTGGCCCTTTTGCAGGCGGAAGGCAAAGGGGACGCGGCGATTCGGTTCGAACAACTCGGAAACGATCTAGGCAAAACACACAAGGTAGATATCCTGTGCGCATATCCATTGAGCAGCTTTCACGGCGAGGAAGACA
>WNFQ01002055.1_pt1 | contig 14498 bp, 17 predicted proteins | sample 5400171 | NCBI WGS metagenome assembly WNFQ01 (sample SAMN13153356, study PRJNA577476) | soil metagenome | isolation source: 20 cm soil under Madrone tree | place: USA:California | collected 2016-06-14
ATTTGAAAACAACCATGCCGCGTGTCAGAATGAGGAATGACTGCACGATACGATATTCGATCCGAGTGCGACGGCTGGACGGTGTACGACATCCGTACGGGTTCCGCCGCTGCGATCAATGACGTCCCACAGAGCGGCCTTCCCCTCGAAGACGCCGACGACCTGGCCGACCTGTTGAATCACCTGCAATCAGAGCAAACTTACGCTAGCACTCACTAAGGGTTTCGCGCTCGCCGCGATTTTCGCTCTGGTCGCCGCCTTTTGGATTTGGCGGAGGATGACGGTGTATCGCCGGGAACTTGCACGGGTCTATGAACTTCGCGACTTGATCGAATATTCATCGTCGCCGGACGCGTATTTTCAGAATTTTGAAAAATCATTGTCGGAGATACCTCAAAAACTGAAGCAGTTCCGCGACATCGAACAGGACCTGCACGGTCTCGACGCGGAAGCTTGGGCCTTCTTGAAGAGCGAAGTCGCGCCATTACTCGCGGCAAGACATCCAAAGCGGGGGTGGCAGTTACTGTTCGACAAGCTCAATCAGGCCAAGGCGTTTAATCACCTAAGGGGTGCCGGATATCTGAATGTCCGCTTTGTCCCGCCGTCCACGGTCAAGGGCCAGCAAACCCCCGACTTGCAAGCCGATGGCGCGCTCTGCGAGGTCAAGACGATCAATATTTCCGAGATCGAGGCGGATCGCAGGGATAGCGGAGGCGTCGGAACCAGTACAGACCAACTGGACGAAGGCTTCTTCAGGAAATTATCGTCTGATCTCCGGAAAGCGAAGGCACAAATGGCGGCGTATAGCACCGGCCAGAACACCAAACACATCGCCTATGTTATCGTCAATTTCGACGACTCCTTGCACGAATACGCCGACAGGTATCAGCGTCAAATCGACCAGTACATTGCGGGCGATCCGGTGTCAGGACTTGAGGTGGTGGTGTTCGATATTAAGCCGCCGTTCTACACGGCGATGTCGTGACGCCGAACGGCGGAGGCATGTTAACGCAACTGGTCTTCTCTAAGCATCGCGAACGCCTTTTCCGCGGCCGCAATCGGGTCAGCTTCAATAATCAGAAAACTCGACAAGTCGGTGCCGAGAGGCAACTTATCGGGCCCTTTATTCCTCTTTGCCACCAGCACGGCCCGCTTTGCGCCCATTTCGCGAGCGAATATCTGTAGGTTTTCGCGGGCGGTCTCGATCCACTCGGTTTCGAACAAGACGCTGTCGCGCAAAGAGACAGCGACTTTGTTCTCTTCGCGGCCGAATACAAAATTCCATTGAGTGAAGACACCCCAACGCGCAAAGCCAGGCTGCGAAACGAACCCCGGCGCCTCCGGAAACAAATCACACAAATACATCAAAAATTGCCACCAATGGCCATCAGGGTATCCGCGCTCGGTGGAGCTTAAATAGTCACCCGCCTTCAATAGGTGCCATGCGGAGATGTGCCGTCGCCGCATTTCGGTCTGATCGAGCAAATAGCCCGGACGAGGCTGCTCGTAAGCCATGAGATGGTGAAGGGCGGGGACATATACACCATCCAAGACATGAGTCTTCGAACACCGAACACCCAATTGCGTTTCAATCGCACGCGACAACTCGTCGGCCAACCCCAGAACGTCCGTCGTGAGTTTCTTTAGCCAGGACACTAGCGGAACTCTGACAAACCGGGGATTATCCTCATCATAATCCTCCTGCTTGTAGCCACCATGAAGTTGCTGTAGCTCGGTCACACCTCCGGGAACCAGAAAAAACTGAAAGAAGTCGCGTTCAGTATAGATTGTCAAAGAATATCCATCGTGAACTATCTTGTCGCGATCTGCTCTCATCTTCATAAACCAATCAAAGTGATTGGGCAGGAAACGAAAGTTTTCACGGAGCCGCTGTGGGTTGTCCCTCGCCCAAAAGATCAGCGCACGAAATGAAGCCGCTGTTTGCTTTCCTTCCTTGTCTTCCTTAGGAAGTTGGCCGCGCTTTTTGGGGTCTACACAAAAGTGCCAAAATGCCCTCGCCACAATATCGCAGGCCGTTCGTAACGAGACCAAGCATGTCTCGGTATCAACAGCGATAGCCACGAGATCGGGCGAGCGGCTCATATCCGGGGTCACCCCCTCATACCAAAGCAATCGTCCCGCAAGAGTGGCCAAGTTGAGAAAATCGTGCGCGAGCGAATGAGCGATTGCCGAGAACGCGAGAGCATCAGGGCCGTCTTTATCCTGCTCGACGAGGTCCAACAGGATATCACAAAGAGATACATAAAATTGATGTTTCGATCCGCTCAGCTTCTCAGTTTTTATCAAGCTTGAAAGCGCCATCGAAAACTCCCCGCAATTCGCTTCTTATCTAAATTCGTCCGGCGAAAGTGCGCTCGTCGGGACGAGATCGTCAAGTCGCAAGCTTTATTGACGCGCCGACAGCAACTCGCTTCCTCCATTCCCACCCACCAACCTCGTCCTTCATGTCGGCCATTTCGCACCGTTCGTCGGCTGATGGCTGCAAGTTCGAGCGAACTCCTTCACTGCGTTGCGGTCGCGCGCGAGCGCGATGCATCCGCCTCCTCCGTCGCAAGGGCCTCCGTCAGAAGGCCGCGATTGGCGCGGTCAAGCGATGGAGGAAACGATGCTCTGGACGATTACCGAACTGATGCACCTGACACGCCACGAACTTTGCGATCTCGTCGGCCGCCTTTCAAACAGGCTACCCGATCTGGAAGCGGGCTCGATTGAACGGTCCAACGCGCTAACCAGCCTCGACAATATCCGCAGAGTCATGGTGTTGCGGGATCTTCACCCGTGAGCCGATGGCAATACAGAAGCAAAGCCCCTGCCGAAAAATTACGGCAGGGGCCAGCATTTCACGAAACGTCGTACGAAGGGCGGGTCGCGTCTTTGTTGGTTTTAAATTCGCGGCGCGGTCCACCGCCACCGCCCTCACCGCTTTCGCCTTCGAAGGTGACGTTCATTTGATCGGTGATCGCCACGAACAGCGGCATGACGCCGATCTTTCCTTCGCCAACGTGCTCCACGAGCACGATGGCAACGCCCGGCTTGCCGTTGATGCGGCAACTGGCGAGGGTTACCTCGCCATAGAGCTGCGTGGTCACCGCCTGGAAAGCGCGGACGTGACCCGGCGTGATAAAAGAGGTGCTCATGGAGCACCCCCTTCCACGGCGGCCTGCGGCAAGTCGGTGATCTCGCGAAGGACCAGATCAGCGTTGTTGAGCGGCAGATAGTCGAGCGAGAGATTGAAGCCCTTGCCGTCATGGTGCTGAAACAAAGCACCGACCGGCTGCCAGAACTTGCTCTTTCCGGACTTCGTCACCGCGAAGAGACGATGGCTCGGACGGTTACTGTTGGTGGTCGTAGTCATGATGTTATCCTTTCGAATGTGAGCCCGCCCCAACGGCGGCCTCGATGCCCGTTTCAAGGCCGAGGCGGACAAGCGGGGCTGTCACAAGCTGTCCGACCCGCAGCGCCAGCGCTTGCGCGGCGTGAGGACACCGCAGGCGCGGAGCTGCACGACCCCGGCCTCTTGAGCCGGGGGAGGAAGCGAGCGGCTTTGACAGCCACGCGCGCCTCGGCAGAACCGGGCACAAAGAGAGGACGCCTTGAGGGCGCGGATGATTTGCGTTGAAAGGATGAGAAGACATCACGACCAACAGCGTCGTGCCGTTCGCTCAGTTGGCAAATGCGGTATCTAGAGGCCGGGCAAGACGCACGGCGGCCTTTTGCAACTGCTCCCTGACGGCTGGCTCATTCGCATCGAGGTATTCCGCGCCAATCGCGAGGTTTTCGGCCGCGGGATCGCAGGAAGGGCCGTGCATGAGCGGGATCTCCTGCAGGCAGCCTTGATGATCGCGTTCAGAAAGCGCGGCGGTCACGGGTTGATCGGTGACGCTACCAAACGAGCGCCCGTGGCTCCCAAGACCACTTTTCATTAAAAATCGTCGGATCAATAGCTTACCTCGAACCACAAAAATCTTTGCTCCGACCTTGCCAATCTGAATGACCGCACCATTTGTACGGGTGTCTTTTCTTTTAACTTCTACAACGGGAGCGCACGATGTCGGTGGTTACAAGTTTTGAAGTCCGAACCTGCGATTTCACTTCCGAGGTTCGGACCTGCGATGTCAGAACCTGCGACTGAACCCATGCACTACCGCGACCGTCCCTGGTGGCATCCAAGCCATCTGTTTGCGAAGGCATTGGGCGTCGTCGTAGCTGCTGTTCTTAGCCAGATCGTCGTTCCTGGTATCATTCCAACACTTCAGCTCTGGTTATACGAGTGGACGACGTTCGATTTTAGTGAGCCGCGATATGTTTTGGTCGCGTCTCACCAGGACTTAGCGGGGGACCCTGCGAAGGCAGATATCGAGTTCAACCGCGTTTTTTGTGGATTTACTTTGCCCACCGCGAAATCGTGTTTGATGCATCGAGTCATGCCCGACGACATGAGGCCACCGAACAAATGGCTCTTTGATAAATCTCCCATCAAGGCGGTTCTTCTCGGTGCAAGGTCGCCGTTGGCTTTTGTGGCTTGGATTTCGGAGCGATCGGGGGCTGGCGGATCAGCGGTTGGACCCGATTTCGGAAATGGCGTGTTCGTCGGATACGGCATTGCTTGTACGAAATTGGCGCCAAATGATGAGGGCAGGCCCTACCCCGTCAAAACGATCTATGGGAATCTTCCAGCAGAAATTGACGCGGATACACCGACGCCGATCGACAAAGTGCGCGCGGCCGCCGCAACCTTGATGAATCAAACAAAGATAAGCGTCGAATTGCGGGAGCAACCGAGTAAGGTCGCGGCTGCCCAACTACCGGGGCTGCTGGATAAGGCGACGGCGTGTGCTCCGACGACGCACAAACAAGCTCGTTGACGAGACAAAAGAGAGCTTTCTCTCGCGCTCGTCCAGGTCGTCATTTTCCTGGAAGATTTCTTGCTCTTTCGGCATGTGGCAGCAGAAAAGATGCGAGGGCCTCAACAACATCGGTAAGCGTACCGGGGTTTACGGCAACTTCTTCGACGAACGCACTCCATTGCTGCTGTTTCGTCGGGTCGTTGGCAAAGGCCGCGGTAAGCCCGTCGGGCTTTTCGGTTGGAATTTCGGTCTTTCGCCGCGCAAAGGTAGCGGCGATGGCCTGCGCGAGCCGGTCGTCCTTGAAGTCGTAGGTTCGCGCCAATATCCAGATATCGTAAAAATCCTTTAGTCGGCTGTTGGCAAGACCCAACGCCACCATTGCCTGAAACTTCTCGGCGATCACGGTCTCATAGGGATAGGCCCTCAAGTTCGGTGCCGGCTGATCCAGCAAGACCGGCAATTCGATCTCATTCAAACCTGGCTCGGTTGCGTCGCCGTAGCCGATGTCAATGACAACCCTTATTCGCGCGCCATCGACCTTTGCATAGGTTTTGAGCCGCAGCCCGCTATATCCCGATTCATCGCGGACGCGATCGACAACGAGCCCATCGATATCGAAAATGACGGCATCATCAGCCTTGATGGCGCAAATCTCACGAAAAATCTTGAGCGTGAGTTCGGGATCGCTATCGCCAAATCCAAGCAGGTCAACGTCGCGCGTCGGACGGTGTGGATCGTCAAACCAATGCCGCATGAGCATGGCACCCTTCAGGACGAACCTTTCCCGATGTTTGCTCTTGCTGAGACGATACAGAAGCCGCTCAAGCGTATAGCGCGTGAGCAGCAGGTCGAAAGGCTGATTACGTTCCTCGGCAACATTAAGCAGGCGGGCGCGGACCGAGGCGCCGATGTTTTGAAGTGGCTTACGCATCCACGGTAAGCGCCTCCAGGCGGGGCTGTACGACTTTCTCCCAAATACCGGCTTCCACTGCAAATTTTGCAATCTGGGCAGGCGTGGCCTTGCGAAGCCTCAGCGCTTCTTTCATGCCCTGCGTGGCGTGCGCAAAGCCGGTTGAAGAGTTGTAGAAAGCTTTCTGGTGATGGGCGCTCTTGAAGAGATCGACAATGGTTTTGGCTGGCGAATAAATGGGAACAGAGACGCTTTCAATGGCGTGATGCTCAACTCCCTTGTCAAAGACCTTGGGTCCGAAGCGCATGATCTGAATGCGTGGCTGGGTAATCTTCGGACGCCAATCACGGGGACCGATCGCGACCCAAACGAACGGAGGAATGCGGTCGGTAAGTTCGTGAAAGGCGAGCGCTGAATCGTGACAGATGACACCATTGGGGACGAGTTTCGCGGCCACGGCCAGCGAATGATTGGCATCAAGCGGGGCATCGGGCAGTTGGTAGAGTCCCCGACTGAGCTGATTGAGAAGACCCTTCTGCTCCATGCGCGAGATGGTGGTTGCAGTAATGCCCTCTTTGATAAATTCAGACAGGCGCACCATGCCCCGCTCTTGCAGCAGCGTGGTTGCGCGATCTTCCTGACGTGGTTGTGCCGTTTCCATGACACCATATATGATACAAAACATATCAAATGTCAATATAAAAAGCAATGAAACATATCATGCATAGCCATTAAGGCATTGATTAATATAGTAGAAAAAATTCGCGAACTTGTATCAACACATCTCGGCAAGAAGCTCTCTAGCTCGTGAGATGACGAAAAAACCGACTATGTGGCCGACAGGTGCGTTTAACGAGACATAAATCCAGCCAGTAGCCGGAGCGCATTTAGGGCTTCAAACTCAGACAATCCGTGAATATCCGTGTCGCGCTGGAGTGCACGGCGAACCGTGCCTGTTGCATGCAGTGGTATGCGAAAGTGGGCATAGGCGTTTCGAATTTTTCTCAGTTCATGAATACCATCAAACATTCCGGAATCTATATCCTTCAGAGCCATGGCGTTCTCAAGAAGGGTCTCAAGGGAAGCCCTTGCCGATTTATCTAAACCCCGAGCATAAAGCACACCACATTATTTGGTTTCTATAACTATTTCGACTTTAAGCCAGCCGCCGACGCCCTGATCGAGCGGCACATGAGCCGCCATCGACGCTACGCTGATTTCGATAGGCTTGATCGCTCCGACCCCCCACACCTGAAAAACATAGGCGTCGCCGTAGGTAAGCGCAGCATTCCATTCTCCGCGCGTAACAATTATGCGGGGCGGCTCTTGAATTGACGATTTAACTTCGATGATTTTGTTTACCGGTTCGATCGCTCCTGGGTCGTAAGACAGAATGTCATAACCTGCGTTGTTGTCCTCGATCGATACCCAGCGTGGTTCCCGGTCGATTCCGAGCGCGCGTAGGCGGCAGCGCTCGAATGCCAGCGAACGTCGCTCTGCCTCGCGCCCTCGGTCAAGTAATCGTGCGTCTCTTTCGTTGCGAACACGCGCGGCAAGAGCATCCCACCAATCTGAGACATCACGTCCTGGCGGTGTCTCCAACAAACCTGCATTTCGGAAGCACTGCGTTCCGTTGATACTGACGGCTTGCAGGACATATTCGCGCCCTCCGGGTGCGAGGCGAACCCAGAGCGGCTGATGCGTATCGATAAGTCCTTGAATAGCCGCTTTGAAATAATCGACGTCTGATGTCCCATCCAAATGCTTCGGAATAATCCGCTCTAGCGCAAGACCAGCATCATAGTCATTCGGGTAGAAGTCAGCTCGGACGCTTCGTATGCTCTCGATCAGCTGTTCGTCTTGGTAGGTTGGGTTAAGCACTCGAAATCGGCGGAGAATAAAAGCAGCCTCGAAAGCGCTCATGGATAAGAGCCGTTCCGGGTCGTTAGCCGGGAGCATTACTGCCCCTCTTCTTCATCAAATTTCAACTTTCCTTCAAGCTCCTCGACCAAGTCAACCAAATCCTGAAATTCGACATCATATTCGATTGGCTCTTCGGAGTTCTCTTCATCATAAGCAACCTGATGAAGATCTTTATCGTCAAGCAACTGTTGCAGTGCTCTAATCTTTTGCCCAAGGCGCCGGCTAACTGAGTGATCGATACAGCCAAGGCCTTGTGGGGCTTTGGTCTGAAAAATATGGACGTTCGTCACAGTGTCGGGCGGCAGACCTAGGCGGTGGATGCGGTCGATCGATTGGAGGAAATGTGTACTCACGTAGCTGCGGTCAAGATACAGCGCCTCATGAACGGCCATATGTAAGCTGATGCCTTCGCCGGCGGCTGCCGGATTGGCAATGAGGACCATGCAACTCGAATCTTCGTGGATTCGGCGTATTCTGCCTTCACGTGTATTAGGATCATTTGGATCGCCGGAAGGAATGGCGCCGTATAATGTGACCGGATTCAGATCCGCAAGACCAGCGGCCATTTGTTCGATCGTGTCCGTGAAGATAGTCCAGATGACCGATTTTCGGCCTTGCTTCGCGAGTTCTCTCGCCATTGCTGCAACAGCGCGCATTTTGGGAGACGCCCCATCCTCCAGCACTTGATCCACAAGGCCCGAATTGACGCCTGCGATATCCCCGGCAATGGCTCGCAGGGCAAGGGTCGGATTGGACGATAGTTGGAGTAGTCTCATAACCGAGCGGCGAGCACTGACAAAATCAATTGCGCCCGCGCGGATATTGCTTAATTGGCGAAGTGCTTGGCTTCGCACCAGACTGTAAAGCGCCAGCTGGCCGCGCCCCATTTCCACTTGGTGAAATAGCGTCGTGCGTTTCGGAAGACCAAGCTCGTCTTTGGTCGTGCGTGAGTAGAGCTCGCCGAGCACATCGCGCGGTAGTCGTCCGCGGTTAATCTCCAAGCCAAGGCCCTGGCCGGGCCACAGAAAATTGAGTTGAGACACCAAGTCGGTCGGCGACTGCGGCATAGGAGTGCCCGTCAAGATGTCTCGACGTGCGGGAAGTGACGCTAGGTTTAAAAGCAACGCGCCGCGCTGGGATGCCTCGCCAGCTTTCATGCGATGCGCCTCGTCCAAAACGAGGTGGACACAATGCCGAGCAAGATAAGCGGCAACAATCTCGGGAATTTGGATCATCATGTCGTAGTTGATGACAAACCGGCGTCCACCCCCGGCCAGCGCGGCCTCAATCGTGTATGCGCTACCCGAAAGTATACGGAAGGGCTCGTCCCGATGAGCTTCGTCCATACATTCGTCGACAACATCCAACCAGGCGGGAAAAGCCGACTTCGGGCTGATAACAAGAATATGTTGCTCCGGTCCGCTATTCAAAAGATGCAAGGCAAAGGTTACCGTCGTTTTGCCCGCACCAGGAACCGAAAAGTTGGCTCCGTTTTGGAGCGAAAGCAGACGCCGCAAGTCTCGCTTCTGGAACCACTTCAACTCACGTTGAAACCCGAGGGCCTTTAGACGCGCTTCGATTTCGGCTTCGGTGATCGAGAGCTTGAGCGTTCCTTGTGCTTCCCGTACCTTTTTGCGATCTTCCTGGTATTCGCGGACGCGCTCCTTTGCCTCGCCTAATGGGCGAAACCTAAAATTGTGCGCGAGCTGTTGGTCCTTAGTGCCGAAGTCCCGCAAGATATCGAGTACGCCAGCCCACGTAACATCGATAACATTTTCGATGATGCGCGACTCTGCGCCTAAATTCGCGGCGGCTTGCTTCAGCCTTTCCCAAATGGTGTTTTGAGTTGGGCCATCGATTTCAAACGCACCGCGGCGGCGACTTGCATCATAGGTAACGGAGACAGAGAGGGGAGCTTGCGAGGCCGCGAGGTCATTCATAGCAGCCCCGTCCTACGCTGGTTTGTCTGTTTCAGCGGGTTTTGGTGCCAGCGCGGCCCTGAGTCGCGTGACATGAGCTTGAACTGACTCAAGTTGCTTGACGATAGAGGGCAGGCTGTCAGGTGCTGCGCGGGTGAGGTCGATGCTGGCGAGAAGTCCATTAACTTTCTGAACGGTATTGAGCGTGACCATCCCGTCGCGCGCACCTTTTTCGGTATCGATGATATTCTCGCAAATTTCAACGAGCTCATTGCCTACTGAGTCGCGTTTCGCTGCATCGTCAAAAACCGCAATGAGCGGACGCAAGCTCGGCCCCGCCGACTCTCCGAGATCGATATCAATATCATCGTCACCGATCTCGGCTTCGGTGCTCGCCTGCTCCACTTCAACGCCTAATTTTTCTGCCAGCTTGGCCGCAACTTCGTCCGATTTTTTGCCGAACATCGGATTGAAATCGTAAACGCGACGTTTGAGATTTCCTCGGCGATCCACCAATATCCACGCAAACCGACGAGCAAGTTCCTGCGCTTCGCCCGTTTTCGCATTTAAGTTGTTTCCGATATCATAGAATAACTGCTCGGCATCCTCGATGGCATCGTAATCTCCTGCGCGACCGAGCCAGTCAGACAGATACAGGTCCGCCTCCGTCAAGGCGTTGATAGCCTCCTCGATTTCGTTTTTCTTTTTGTTCATCATTCCCATCAGATAGGGGATCGGCTTTCCGCTATCGCGCAGTTCTTTGATGGCTACACACTCATTGACCCACTCGTAGTCGAGCTCCGTCTTCTGCTTCATCTGCAAACGGATTTCAATTTCAACGATTTCGGACTCTGTCACGCCGGCAGGCAAAACCTTGCATTTGACGTGACTAAAACTCCGGTGGTCGTTCGCACTCTTGGCGTAGAGGTTGCGCATACCTGCCAAACGGCGGTTTCCGTTTACGACAACGCCGGTGCTGGTGATGAGGATCGACTCCGTCTGCCCCTCAATTTGCAGCACATCGACGATGGGCGTGACTGACCCTTTGCGGCCCGTCTCCGCAAATTTGACGAGGATATCGTGTTGTGCCTGTTGGGCGGCCTCGTTCTCCTGTCCCTGCCGAAAAAAGTCTGTCGCTTTTTTCTCTCGCCGGACCAAGGATTGCTGCGCGGTACGGGTCCGAAAATTTGCCATCCGGTAGATTGGCAATTCGAGCGGAATAAATATTACGGGGAGTTCGTGCTCCCGATTTTGATAAGCGTGGAATGACTCATGCTTATCGGTATCTTTGACAAGTTGAGCAATTTGCTGCTCGCGCACATGCACGGGCAGCACTTTTACCACATACGACATCCTGCCCTCCCTTACTCGAATCCAACCAAAAATATTGGCGCTGTAATCGTGCGATCAAAGATCGACAGCTCGCTCATGATGCGTTCAAAATGCGCGATATTGCTTCCAATTTTATTGGCGGCAGCTTTGGTCGGAAGGGCAAGTGCTGCGGCGGTGATGCGGCGCGCGCTATACAAATGTTGCAATTTCAAAAGGTCGTATGCGGCGCGACTAATATTTCCCGTTTGAAGTTGAAAAGCGAGATCGTCTTTGACGCCAAATACCGTAAGATCGACCTGTTGGTCGATTTTGACATCATAAGCCCAACCTTCGGCGGCAAATTCTGCTTTTACGTGATCGCGGATGGAGGCCGTCGATCCTGGTCCGACCTGCAAATCTGGGCGCTCGAACACATCGGTGAGCCATTCATCAAGTTCCCGATCACGCCATTGATCGCGCCCGTTGTGGTGAGAGTAAGCCTCGACGAAGTGCATTAATCGCCCTCTCGAACAGGGGGTTCGTAAACTGGCTTATTCATAGGACGTGTGCGCAACGTTCCGAGGCGCAATTGTTCGACGCGCTCTAAGGCTGTTTTGATATATTCTTTTTGTGTATCGCAACCATATGCGTTGCGGTTGTTTTTGAGTGCTGCGACCGCGCTCGATCCGACGCCAAGATATGGGTCGAGGACGCTATCACCTTTGTTTGTAAGGGCCAAAACCAAGCGCTCAACCAAGCCGACCGGAAACTGACAAGGATGGTCTGTCTTTTCAACATGGTTGGCCTTTACGTTTGGAATATCCCAAACGTCTGAAGGATTCTTGCCAAGGGGATTGCTTGAATACTGTCCTCGCTTTGGTCCCTTGAAATGTTTCTTCTCTGGATATTTGGAGGGAATACGGACCGGGTCGAGATTAAAAACGTAATCCTCTCCTTTCGTGAACCAGAGAATAGTTTCGTGCCTTCCTGAAAAACGATTTTGGCAGTGTAGCCCGTGGCCAAACGTCCAAATGATCCGGTTGCGCAGATGCATCCCGAGATCTTTGAATTTTTGATACAGGATTATATCGAGCGGATAAATTTCGCCGTCTTCGACGTAGTTTCCGACTTGCCAGCAGATCGAGCCACGGGGACTTAAGAGCCGATATGCTTCCGCAATCGCGGCGGTCTGCTGCTCGATGTAGACCTCGTTCGTCGATTTTTTCTTTTCGTAGTTCTTACCTAGATTGTAAGGCGGTGACGTAACAATGAGGTGCATGCTCTCATTTGGCAATGAGCGCATATATTCCAGATTATCGATGCGTTCGATCGAGAACTCAGGGGGCTTTTCAAACGGCAGGACATTATCAATGGCCTGTTTTTTTAACGCGCGCATTGTGAGCCTTGACAAAAGAGAGCGCCAACCTGAGTCGGCTCGTTAGAGTAGCATTGTTCTCGGCATGAGATCCAGCGGAATCCGCGAAAACTCATGCCACCAAAGCGATGCTAACGACCCCATATAGAGTCACATGATGCTCGGCAATTAGAGCAGCATTGGAAAAAACCATGTCGCGTCCATGTCGCGTGGAGCCGCCGGCAAACTTTGGGAGCCGTTGAAAACAAACGGAAATTTTTGCGACATAACGCGACATGGAATCCGTGAGAGTGCGTCGCAATTCTCACTCTACTTAATTGTTTTATCAGTATATTTTATGGCTGGGGCGGGAGGATTCGAACCTCCGCATGGTGGAATCATCGTCCCCCGCTCTGATATGCTCAAGCCCTGCCAGCAGAAGCCCGGCGCGACGGTCGTAAATTGGCGTCCTACGATTTGATTAAACGGAGCTTATTCGACCTCCAGCTTGCCTCAGCGATAGAGCCCTAGCCGATTGCTGCGTTCGGAATCCTGTCGATTGCACTCTCGGCACTTGCCATTACTGACAAGGCGATCTTTAACATGGCCATAAATGCAGGGCTCGCCTGTAAAATACCACTTCCGTCCCTTCGCTTTAGCCTCTTTACGCAGTCTTGCCGCTCTTAACCTGGGACCTTCGTCGCCTCTGTTGCGTTGATGAAATGTCGTGAACGCAAAGGGGGCGGCATCTTCCGGCTCCAATTCAACGTCGATCTCGCTTTCGGGCGTCGGTAGTCCGGCTGGCTCGCTTTCTACGGCAGGCATTTTGCCATGCTCGGTTTCCTTTAATACGGAGTTTGCCTTGACGACGCCGCTTCGCAAAAACCTTGTCTTAAGCTTTATCCGGGGAATTCCGCCATTGTCGCTATCACTATCACTGTTGCCCTCTCGTTCGCCGACAGAATTTGCATCATCACTCTCGATTGCTTCACGTGACGAAGACTCCACGTTTTCATCAATCAGCCGGTTCTCCGCCAGCAATTCATCAAGATCGGCGATGTTGCCGACTTTAACAACGTGGTTTGGGTAATCCGTCAGCGACGCGGCAAAAAGCATCTCGATTTTGTCGATCTCCGCCTTATCGGCCGCATCCGTCAAATCGAAATCAAGCAACATTCCGGCTTCGATGTTGTTGTTCAACCCTGCGAGGGTAAGATTTGCGCTACCTATGATCAAGCGCGCGCGCTCCATCCCACGCACCAAGTATAGCTTGGGATGGAAGATTAACGTCCGGGAGCCCGTATCGACGGTATAAAGCTCGTTCACGACGCGATGCAGCCGAGCCAACCCTTGATGAGACGTGGTGCCGTTTCGGACACCCGCAAATACAGTCGCGCACGCCGCATGTGGGATCAGATGTGCTTCGATCCGCTCCACGCCCCCTTCGGAGACAAAGGCAACGCTCACCAAAACCGTTTGAACATCCGGCAAGTCAAATAGTCGCTGCAACGCATCAATGTGCGTACTGGTGGTGAATCCCTGCAGGATGAATTCTGCCGTGGCCATCCGAAAAGAATAGCAGGATTGGATTTTATTGCGCGGAGCGGAGAGCCGTTGGAGCCCGAGAATAGTGCTGCGTCAAAGGGTGTCGCGGCGTCGGCATTGCTCCCTATTTTACGGATGAACGAAGCGAGTTTCGCGCTAAAATTTTTGTGCCGCTTTGTGCCAGTTTTGTGCCGTGGAGATTTTGGAAACGCTTGGTCATTTTTGGCGGAATGCTTCTAACTCATTGGTATAAAATGTAGATTTTTGTAACGGCTTAAAATGCTTCGTCAGAAATGAAAAAGCCCGCCAAAGGCGGGCCATCTCACTGATATCACTATCAAAACTTGGTTGCGGGGATAGGATTTGAACCTATGACCTTCAGGTTATGAGCCTGACGAGCTACCGGGCTGCTCCACCCCGCGATAAACCATTGCGCACCCTCTCGAAAATCCGAATGCCGAAATGAACTTGGTCAACGCGCGAGCGCGCCGATTGATCCCGTCCGGAGGCTTCCTGAGAAGGCAACCCTAGCCGAAAGGCTCTTTGGGTGCGAGGCGTATGTACCAACGCTGACGCGCTTTGGAAAGGGCTTGGATGCGACTTTTGAGGATTTTATGACGGCCAAAACGCGCCAGATTATGATGCGATTGAGTGGAATCGCATCATAA
>WNFQ01006198.1_pt1 | contig 14494 bp, 16 predicted proteins | sample 5400171 | NCBI WGS metagenome assembly WNFQ01 (sample SAMN13153356, study PRJNA577476) | soil metagenome | isolation source: 20 cm soil under Madrone tree | place: USA:California | collected 2016-06-14
CGCGGATCCCATGGCCGCGACGACGCCCAGCAGCAGCTTTGAATTCGTAATTTGATAGACAAACCACATCATTGCGGTTTGCTGCATCCACGTGCCGATGAGCGAGACGAGCTGACCCCAAAAAAACAGTCGATAGTTGCGATGCCGTAGCGCCCGAAACGTGTGCCGCCACGTTACCCTGCCAATGGGCATCCGACGTGGCCGTCCGCTGATGTCTTCCGGAACACGTGCGGTTTCAGTTGTCCTGGTCGGCATCATTCATCATGGCTGGCGAGATCGATAATTGCAAAATCGCGCCTGTCGTTGTGCTAGGTTTCCATCGAGTGGAAAGCACAGAGGCCATTCTCATTCGGAAACGAAATTTCAGGGACACAAGTCTGATTGTTTCATGGTGCACTGAGTCGTTTGGCTGCGTGCAAACAGTGGCTAAAGGCGCGCGACGTCCCAAAAGCCCATTTGCCGGAAAGCTCGATTTATTTTTTGAAGCCGAAATTTCTGTGGTGCGAAGTCGCAAATCAGACTTGCATACCCTCACCGAAGTCGTGCTGAAGAATCCGTTTCCTGGAATTCGCAGCAACTATCTGCGCACACAGGGCGCGGCATACTTCGTCGAATTAATTGAGATCTGTACCGAGCGTGATCATCGCGAACCGGAATTATTTGAGCTATTGCGCCGTGCATTCGGCTACCTCGACGCCAACAATCCCACTCCTCGGGCCGTGGCGCATTTCGAGACCGAGTTGGCGCGAATCGCCGGCGTGCACGGCATGAAATCTGCAGGGGAAGCTGACAGCTTCCCGCGGGGCGCTAACAGCGTCCCCTACAGTGCCGCCTTTGCGCTGGGGAACTTGTTCGGGCGATTGCCGCTCTCCCGCACACCGCTCTTGAAAACGCTCGCGGCAGAGGCGAAAAAGAGTTCCAAATGAGATTAAGAAATTCTATCGCCGCGTTCGTAGTCGCCAGCTTGAGCTCTGCCGCCCTGGCAAAAGAGACTTATAAGTTCGATGCGTCAGGATCAACGATCGGTTTCAGTGTGCATCAGTTCCTTGGCACGACCCAGGGAAAGTTCACGAAGTTCAATGGCAAGATCGACGTCGACCGCGAGCATCCGGAGAATTCCTCGGTGATGGCGCAGATCGACGTCCGCAGCATTGATACGCGCATAAAAAAAAGGGACGATCATCTGCGTAGCCCGGAATTTTTTAACGTGGAAAAATTTCCACAAATCACGTTCAAGAGCCGCAGCGTGAAGCGGACCGGCCCGGAAAGCGGCGACATCCTCGGCGACTTCACGATGCATGGCGTGACCAGGCCAATCACGCTTCATGTGAAATTAATTACACCGCTCAACGAGACGAGCCGGACGCGCTGGCAGGTAACGACCGAGCCGATCACACGACGCGATTTCAATCTGATGTTTGCGCCAGGCACTGAGTCAGTCTCCGGTATCAGCCAGACGGTTGCGATCAATATTGAAATCGAAGCCAGGCGTGCCCAGTAATATGATTGTCCTTCTGCTCACCTGGGTCGGCATTGGCTGTTGGTCCGTTTGCTTTTGGTGGATGCATCGCATCTCGTCTCGTCAGGATGCTCTGTTGGAAGAACTGCATGAAATGACGACGCGGATAGAAAAACTTTCGCAAGCTGAGCACGATTTGATCCGTGATGTGCACCCCAAGGTTGGCGAAATCAAAGAGCACGTCGAAGACGTTCGCGAAGCTGTTTCGCCCAAAAAGAGTTAGCCGGCGGAGATCTGGATTCGCCGATGGCAACAGCTCCGACTAAAGTTCTCCGGGCCTGTCGATCTTTTCTCGCATGCAGATTACAGCTCTTGGAGATTCTGCGCTGATCGTGCGCCTGCGCGACCAATTTGACGATGCGCCTGAGGAAACATTGGACCAGGTTCTCCGCGCGTTTCAGCAGCTGCAAAACGCCGCCATTCCTGGAATCGTCGAACTCGCGCCGGCTTACATTAGCGTCGGAGTTTTTTTTGATCCGATCGCTGCTGCGAAGGCGAGCGCCAGGCCAGGTCAACCGTTTGAGTGGCTGGTGGAGCGCGTTCGCGGAGTTGTAGCCGCGGGCACTGAACGCGGAAGACGCCGCAAAACTAAAAAAGGGAATGTACGCCTCGTCGAAATTCCAGTTTGCTATGATCTGGAGTTTGCTGCCGATCTCGAAGACGTTGCGCGTCATGCGCAGATCTCAACAAAGGAAGTTGTCGATCTTCACAGCACGGCTGAATATCGGGTGAGCTGTGTTGGCTTTGTTCCGGGGTTCCCGTTTCTCGCAGGTCTTTCAAAGATACTAGCGACGCCTCGTCGAGCCACACCACGGAAGGAAATTCCTCCCGGTTCGGTGGGGATTGGCGGTGCGCAAACGGGAATTTATCCGTTGCGTTCACCTGGTGGCTGGAATTTGATCGGACGCACACCGCTAACGCTCTTTGATCCGGCGAAAAGTCCGCCTGCGCTCTTGCGTGCGGGCGATCGCGTTCGTTTCCACCCGATTACGCGTGAGGAATTTGATTCGCTGAAGCGATGAACGGTGATCATCCTGAGCGAAGTAAAGAACCTCGCACGCGATCCGGAAGTCAAACAGCTGCCGTTATGTGAACTGTTAACTTTTGTGAGATCCTTCACTTCGTTCAAGATGACAGTGCAATGAAGGTGATTGTTGCGCGCTCTGGGTTTCTTACCTCTGTGCAGGATGTTGGGCGCACAGGGTTTCGCGAGTTCGGCGTATCGGCAGGCGGCGCACTCGATCCTTTTGCCCTGCGCGTGGCGAATTTGCTCGTTGGCAATGATGAAGCGGCCGCTGGATTAGAAATTACTTTTGGCGGCCTGCAGCTGCATTTTCAGGAGGAGCGAATCGTCGCCTGGTGCGGCGGCGAATTCGATGTGCATGTTGGATCGACGGCATTGCCGGTTGGTCATGCAGCGCTTGTCCGCGCCGGTGACGAACTGAAATTCGGCCGATCTGAAATTGGCTGCAGGGCATGGTTGACAATTTCTGGTGGGATCAACGTTCCAATTGTTCTCAGTAGTCGTTCCACCGATTTGCGCGCGAATTTTGGAGGATTCAACGGTCGTGCGCTGCGAGATGGCGACGTTCTTCCGCTTGTTCAGAAGTCGCGGTCAACGCCTGCAGCTACCGGCATCTCCTCGTGGACTGCGCCGCACGATTGGGTGAGTCCAGCAAAGCATGAACCGACGTTGCGCTTCGTACGTGGCGTGGATTGGAACCGCTTCAGCGCTTCAACCCTTCAACATTTCATGAACGAATTGTTCGCTGTTTCATCCGATTCCGATCGCATGGGTGTGCGCATTGATGGTCCGGAACTGAAACGCGAAGACAATGTCGATCTGATCTCCGAGGCAGTAGCTCCAGGCACAATCCAGGTTCCACCGAGTGGAAAGCCGATTTTGCTTTTGGGAGATTGCCAAACAATCGGTGGTTACCCGAAAATAGCGCACGTGATTACGGTCGATCTTGGGATCGCTGCGCAGCTTCGCGCAGGCGACCGCGTTCGCTTTTCCGAAGTCTCGCTGGCCGATGCGCATCACCTCCTACTGGAACGTGAGCGCGAATTCGATCGTTTCCGCATTGGCCTCAGCCTTCAAGTCTTATGAAATTATCAGTCGATCTAAATGCCGATCTTGGCGAAGGATCCGGATACGATGCCGAACTGTTCGAGCTGATCACCTCAGCCAATATCGCAACCGGTTTTCACGCGGGCGATTCTGATACGATGCACGCCGCCATTCTTGCGGCGACGCAGCATGGAGTCGCTGTCGGAGCGCATCCGAGCTATTTCGATCGCGAGAATTTCGGACGTAAGGAACTGAAGGTATCCAACGAAGAAGCGTTCGATGCCGTGGCTTACCAACTCGGAATATTTCAAGCTATCGCGTCTGCTTTGGGCGTGCGACCAAACCACGTCAAGCCGCACGGTGCGCTTTACAACATGGCGGTGCGGAATGGCAATCTGGCCGACGCAATCGCCCGCGCCATTGAATCCGTCGATCCAAAGTTGATCCTGTTTGCGCCGGACAACACGGAGCTTGCCCGCGCCGGCCAGGCGCGCGGTTTACAAGTCGCACCAGAAATTTTTGCCGATCGCAACTACTTGAATGACGGATGGCTCGTTCCGCGCACGCGGCCGGATGCATTGCTGCACGATCCAAAAGAAGCCGCACAGCGCGTCCTGCGGATGTTGCGTGAAGGCAAAGTGCGCTCCGTCGAAGGCCGCGATGTCGGCGTGCGTGGCGAAACGATTTGTGTTCATGGCGATACACCTGGCGCAGTTGAGTTCGCGCGCGAATTGCGAACACGATTGGAACGTGAAGGCGTGAGAATCGCCGCGCCGCAGCGTTTGTTGTGACGAAAAAGAGCGACAATGGAGCCGGCGCGCCCCCGCGCCGAATGGCAGGTCCCGTGCGGCCCGAGGGCGGGCCGACTCCATTTCGACATTTGGCACATGTGCCATCATTTCGCGAGAATCCGATTGTCTTCTTCACTACGTGTACCTCTCAGCGGCGTAAGATTCTAGCTTCGCCACACTGCCATACGATTTTGCGTGAAATCTGGGAACGCTCCGCTGATCGCGATGGCTGGTGGGTAGGGCATTACATCTTAATGCCGGATCACGTACATTTCTTCGCGCGACCTGAAATCGGTGCGCGCCGTATGGCCGATTGGGTGCAGATGTGGAAAAGCGTTAGCTCTCGACAAATCGCGGCGGCGCTTTCCATCGATCCGCCCACCTGGCAGACGGATTATTTCGATCGATATCTGCGATCCAGCGAAATCTATTCCGAAAAATGGCATTACGTTGAGCAAAACGCGGTTCGGGCGGGCCTTGTCGAGACCATTGATGTGTGGCCGTACCGCGGAACGATTCATGATTTGATTTTCTAATGGAAAACGTGCCCGACATTGGAGCCGGCGCGCCCTCGCGCCGAAACGAGCGTGCTGTTCGGCCCGAGGGCGGGCCGTCTCCACAGAAAACCGGCCTGGTCCGCGCGCTCGGACCGTTCGACGCGACCATGATCGTGATCGGCTCGATGATTGGGTCGGGTATCTTCATCACTTCGGCGGAAACGTCGCGATTGAGTGGCGCACCCGGCTGGCTCGTGCTCGCCTGGGGTGTTGCCGGCTTGTTAACCATTACCGGGGCGCTCTGTTGCTCCGAGCTCGCCACCATGATGCCGCGCGCGGGTGGTGTTTATGTTTTCCTGCGCGAAGCATACGGCACCTCAATCGGGTTCTTGTATGGCTGGACTCTTTTTCTTGTCATTCAAACCGGAACCATTGCGGCGGTAGCGATTGCGTTTGCAAAATTTCTCGGCGTTTTTGTCCCGCAGGTTTCGCCGGACAATTACCTTATCGCACCCATCGCATTTGGAGGGTGCGCAATCAGCCTGTCGCTGGAACAACTGGTCGCGATTGCCTTAATCGCGCTGCTGACATGGAGCAACACGCGCGGCCTTGAAGTTGGAAAAATTATCCAGAACACATTCACCACTGCCAAAACAGCCGCACTGGCTGCTGTAGTCGTTATAGGATTGTGCCTGGGTTGGAATGCCAACTCTGCCGCGCTGAGATCGGATTGGTGGAATTCGTGGGCCAACGGCTGGAGCCCGCAGACCGCACAGCCTGGCTTCGCATTCGTCGGCGGGTTAGCTCTCGCACTGCTCTTTGGAAGATCGATGGTTGGTCCGCTTTTTGCGCAGACGGCGTGGACAAATGTAACGTTTGTTGGGAGCGAAGTGCGCGACCCGGGAAAAAATCTTGTGCGCGCGCTCGTAGGAGGCTGCGGAATCGTCGTCGTCCTTTATTTGCTTGCAAACATCGCTTATCTCGCCGTTTTGCCGTTTCCGGAAATCCAGCACGCGCCGCACAACCGCGTGGCCGTGGCAATGATGAAAGCCGTGTTCGGTCAGCCTGCGATGTGCATGGCTGCAGCGATCATGATTTCTACGTTCGGTTGCAATAACGGACTGATTCTCTCCGGCGCCCGCGTGTACTACGCAATGGCGCGCGACCGATTGTTTTTCCAAAAAGTTGCAACCACAAATCGTTTTCACGTTCCCGCCGCAGCGCTGGTGGCACAGGCAATCTGGACGGCGTTCCTTGCGTTGCCGCGCACAGTGACAATCAACGCTGCGACACATGAAGTGACTTACGGCAATGTTTACAACCAACTGCTCGAATACATCGTCTCGGCAGATTTGGTCTTTTACGTTCTAATGATTGCCGCGTTGATGATTTTACGACGCAAACGACCCGATGAGTACCGCCCGTACCGCACCTGGGGTTATCCGTTTGTGCCGATCATTTCGATAGTTCTTGCCGGACTTTTAATCGTGGATCTGGCATTTCTCGCGCCTGCCACCTCCGGAATCGGGATGCTTATCGTGCTGAGCGGCGTGCCGGTTTACTTCTTCTGGCGCAAAGGCGCGACGGACTGAACCCGCCTTCGGTCGCCGCGGCGACCTACGGCGTGGCAGGCGAATCCAATTCGCAGTTGAGGTGCGAATTATTTATGTATGCCTGCAAAATCAAAGAAACAACAAATGGCTGCCGGCGCGGCGCTCGCAGCGAAACGCGGAAAGCGCTCGAAGTCATCATTGAAAGGTCCATCGCGCAAGATGGCAAGCTCAATGAGTCAAAGCCAGTTACGGGAGCTCGCGAAGACGAAACGGAAAAAATTGCCGAAGAAAAAGCGCCGCTAGGACGAGCGTGACGCTTATTGCATTGTCACCATCGCCTCTCTCAAAGGGTCCAAGCTTACCCTGCTCGTTCCTGTAAAGGGGTGATCAAGCACATAAATCAAAAATAAGATTGACGTAACCGTTACGGTCAGTGACGCGGTAATGAGATATTGCGCCCGAATGTTTTTCATCCCAAAGAAAAACGTGTAGGACACGGCGAACACACCGCCAACAAGCAATACCAACCAAATGACGGGTGGCACAGTATCGTTTCCGGCGAAGATTCTCATTCGGCGATACTGAGCCATGTTGTTCAAACGTCGTAGCGATTCGGCGTACAGCTCTCTGTTGGGCATCGCGTTCGCGTCCATCTGAGAAAACAACACTCCGACGTCGGCATGAGCTCCACCGGCATACAGGGTGATATCCCCTTCTGCCATCTTCGGCACTTCGTCGTTGTAAACAGCACTAACGTAATCTCTCAGTCCCTGCTGTATGGCTTTCCGTGAGGATTCAGGAAATGATTCGGCGCTGTGAAAAATGTCCAGAGCCTCGCTGGCCTCCAGTTGCAGATTTTTCGTTGCCTCGTCGTATCCGTTCCAGGTAACGAACACGACAAACGCTATCAGCACCCCATAAAACAATCCGAAGGCGTTGAAAATGATCGCCGCGACCTCATGATTCTCCTTTAGTACTTCGGCCGAATACTTCTTTCGTACTAAGTAAAGCCCAGCGAGGCTCAAGAAGGTGGTAATCGCCGAGACGATAAAAAATGAAATTGGCGGCGTTAACTGAAGCAGGAATCGCATAGATGGCTTAAATTGTGTAGAGAGCTGGCACCAGTTTACTGCTTTTGAGTTGTCGTTTCCCGTTTGAGTCGATAACCGTCCGCGTGCGCGCCGTAGCCGCTTGCGTATTCAACCAATCCAACGCCCTTTTTCCAAATGATTTTTTTGAAGTGACCCGACGGGTGATTCGCATCATACACGCAGAGATTGTCCTTTAACCTGATTGTCGTTTTCCACAGGCCTTCTTCGTAATCGAACTTGCCACTCGTGATTCCGTAAATTTCGCTTTGCTCAAATTGCGGCGGCTTATCGAGCCCGGAAATCTTCTTAACAGCGGCGTCATTGTCCTCTTGGTTCAACAGAACGATGCGGTCGTCTGTGACGACGAAATAATCCGGTCGAATTTCACGCAGCTTCGGGCGAACTCCCGCAGGATTTCTCGCACGCGATGTGACATCGGAAAATTCGATTTTGAAAACCGCGCCCCACGCCATTTTGGAAACGCGCGTTGTAACCACTTGCATCGTGAGCGGGATTTCTTCCTCCTCGATGTCGTCACCCCATTGAGTCCCCTGGAATTTGCCGGAGACCGGCTTGTCGTCCAGCGCATCAAGAAATGGATTGGCCCCAAAAGCGGAAACAGCCGGCGACATCAACATCGTCATTGTCGCGATTCGCAAGCCGTTCATTTCGCAATGCTAACCATCAACGCATTGCCGATGCACGCTCGAAAATCCTCGAATCGGATCTCTTCAAAGCCAAGCGCGTAGTTCCAGTTAGCGAAAACACGACGGCAGGTGGTCCTTAGCGAGTCGTGAGCCCATCCGGATTGCATCGCGTGTGCAACACCACAAACGTCTTTAGAGCGAGGTGTTGTACAAGCTATGTCGAACAACTAGGTCGGGCTGGATGAAGGAGTTGGCTGGGGCGACGCAGATTTGGCTTTGTTTTTATTCCGGATGTCTGTGGCGCGCTGTCGGAGCGGATCGGCCTTTGCCTTGTCGCCCATCGCTTCGTAGGTCTTCGCCAAATCGTTAAGACAAGTGGCGGTCTCGGGATGGCCGGGTCCGCGCGCCTTTTCGGTGACCTCCACCGCGCGCAGGCCATATGACTCTGCTTTTTTATACTCGCCTTTTTCGCGATAAAGCGCGCCGAGATTGTCGAGAGCTGCACCAGCTTTGTAGTGATTCGGCCCCAACTTTTCCTCAAAGAGCTTTAATGCCTTTTGAAAAAGCGGTTCGGCTTTGTCGTACTTGGCCATACCAAAGTAAATCGCGGCGAGATCATTGTATGCGGTTGCGGTCATCTCGTGTGCAGGTCCGTAAGTTTTTTCGGAAACTTGAAGCGCCCGCTGGGCAAGCGGCTCCGCCTTCGCATAATATTTTTGGAGCCGATACAGATCTGACAAGCCGCCAATGCTTGAGACGAGGGATGAGTTATCCGGGCCAAATGCTTTTTCGCGAATCTTTAAAGCGCGCTGGTAAAATGGCTCGGCTTTCTTGTAATCGCCCATCATTTGATAGAGGACGCCAAGATTATTGAGGCAAGTAGCTGTGCTTGGATGTTCCGGGCCATCAGTTTGTTCGGTGATTTTGAGCGATTGTTGGTAAAGCGGTTCGGCTTTGGCGTAGTCGCCTCCATCCATGTAAACCCACGCCAGATTATTCAGGCTTTCGCCCGTTGCCGGATGATTTGGTCCAAGAATTTTCTCGCGCGTCTGGAGTGATTGTTTAAAAAGTGATTCGGCTTTGGCCAACTCCCCCTGCTGCAGATAAAGCGCGCCGAGGTTGTTTTGAATGTTGGCGGTGTGGGGGTTCTCCGGACCAACCGCTTTTTGGTAGATCTTCAGTGCGCGCTCGTACATCGGTTCGGCCTGCGCCAACTTGCCCTGGCGATAATAAAGAGCCGCGAGGTTGGTCAGACTGTTGGCAACGGCGGGACTATCCGGTCCGATTTTTTCTTCACGCGCCTTTAACACGCGCGTGTACAAAGGTTCTGCTTTAGCCATGTCACCTTTGTCTTCATACAGCAGCGCCAGGTTATTCAGGCAAGACAGCGTGTTCGGGTGCGTCTTTCCGACTTTTGCTTCGAAAATTTTTATGGCTCGTTTGTAGAGCGGCTCCGCTTTGGCGAAATCGCCCATTTCGCGATAGGTCTCGGCGAGATTGTTCACGATGATTGCGGTATGCGGATGGTCTCGCCCAAGCGCTTTCTCACGAATTTTCAGCGTGCGCTCGTAAAGCGTTACAGCCTTGGCGCGTTCGCCCATGTGTCCGTACAACGACGCGAGGTCGCTGAGGCTGTCGGCCGTCTCGGGATGATCGGGACCGTAATTTTTCTCGCAATATTTCAGGACTTGTTCGGCAATTGGCACCGCATCGCGATACTTGCCCGCTTCACGTAACTGGTTGATTTGATTAACCATTTCACGAATGTCAGAATCGCTCTGCGCCGCAGCGAAATCGAAACAGAACAAGACTGCGCAAGCACAGGCGATGGGTTGGAGCCAAAGACTCATTTTACGCTGCGCTTTCCAAAATTTGTCAGGCAATTCGGTCACAGCGACGAGCGTGATGACAACGCCATTGAGTTGCAAGCAAACTTTGCGCGTAGATCGCTGAATGTCTTGCCGTTGCACCGCTGAATTCCATTGTGCCGCGCACCCGGTTCCATTATTCCTAAAAGTCGATGAACGAACGTGCCTGCGCCTTTGGGATCGGCTGCATTCTCATTGTCGCGCAGTTGTCAGGTGATCGAATCGTCGCCGCCGACTCTTCTGCGCAATCAGGACCGCGTTGGATCGACATCAGATCGGAGAAAGTTGTGATCGCGCGCGATTCAATGTCCGCGGACGGCCGAAATGCGCTGGCTTGGACAGTTGACAGTAGCGAGCCCGTCGATTGGTCGCTTCTCGAAAAAGATCCAAATCATTTCTATGAGCAGTACGATGTAAAGGAAATCTGGATCGTGAATATTCCCGACAAAAAGAAGGTCGGCAGCGTCGCCGATCAGGGAGGGTATGTGCGACCGGGCAGTCATCGGACATTAAGCATTGCATGGGGACCGATTGAGAATGGACGACGATTTGCCTTGGCTGCCTATGAGTGGAAATGGGGCACCGACACGCTCTTGCTTCTCGACGTGGGCGCGGATGATTCGCGCTCGACTCAGATCGGACCTGTTCTGGACAAAGCGATCGAAGCGCAAATCAAACGCGCGAAACCGCGAGAGCGTGGTCCGTTCGATTCGACTTATCTTCTCACTGGTCTGCCGGAGCTAGGGAAGCGAACCGGCTTTTCTGATCCGACGACAGTGGGTCTTCCGTTCGTGACCAAGGACCGCAAACAAGATGCTCCAGTGACGGAAGGCATTCTCAGGCTGAAACTCATTCGGGCCGGCGAAAGTCCCGCGGCGAAGTTTGTTAAACTCACTCCAGGACCGTTGCCGGACGATCCTTTTTCCGAATCAGCGCGTCTTGCGAAAGCTGACCGGGAACTGAATGCAATTTATTCCGCGCTCTTGAAACGCCTCGACACTTCGGCGCGAGAGAAGCTTAGGACCGAGCAGCGAGCATGGCTGGAACAACGCGACCGGCAAGCCGATGAAGCTGTGCGGAACAAAAGTGACGCCGAGAATAGGCGCATTGTTCGCGATCGCGTTCTGCGTCAGCTCACCGAGGAACGTTCGGCGGAATTACGCAAAACGCTCGAACCTGATCGATGATCGAACAGCGATTCGAGAGCGGTTCGCGATCTGCAATGGCGCGTCGATGTATCGGTCTGAAAAGACTGTCCCAGTCATCACGATTCGCAACGCACCAGATTAAGAGACCACGAGTTATGAAACGAAAATGTGTCGGGATAGCTGCCATCTTAATCCTTATTTTGTCAACGTTGCAGGCGCAGGACGCTCAGTTCGCAGCTAACAATTTGAAATATAGCCGCGACTTCTATTCCAAGGTCCATTTCGTCGCGATCGCGAGCTTGCCAACCTCATTCAAGTACGACCGCTATCCGTCCGGAGGACCGGAACGGATTCAGTGCGATGACGGCACCTACACACGTCAACACGCAAAGCCTTGGGTCCATTCAAATGACAAAATGCGCAGAGGTTTGCCTGTCGATTATCCCGAGCGAAACCGATATGTCATGACTTTTGCACTAAGAGAAGATTGGGGCCGCACAGGTGAACCCGTCGACAAGGAAACAGCTCGAAAACTCGATGGCTGGGTCAAACTCGCCGAGGCGGCGCCAAGCATTGCGCCTGCGAACGCAAAGCTTCTGAACAAATCTGAAACGACTGACAGCCGGACCCAATGGGTTTTTGAAACGCCTTCAGAAAATCCTAATGGTGTTCCAGCGCGGTTTACGTTCAGGAAACCATTAAGTGATAAAAACGAGAACGTTCTGCTGCACGAATTTTCGGGACCACTGCGGCTAGAGGGAGACAAAGTAGTTCCAGGAGGTGCGACCGACACGGTGAGATTCGGGTTCGGTTACATGATGCGTTCCCAGGAAGGTTACGAAGTGTCGGAATTCGTATGGGAGGAAATGCAACAGGCTCGCGAAGAAAAGAACGCGAGCAGCGGGAAGGAATCGCTTGGGTCGCCAGCGGCCGGTTCAAGCCCAGACGCGTCGAGACAGTCCACCGCAGCACAGGAGTCACCCCGGAAAAATAGTCCTTAGCTTTTCAATGAGAAAAAACATTGTCGTTATTCTTGTTGGTAGTTCAGTGCTGGCTCTATCACCATTGCGTGCGCAGGATGCGGCGTTTGCGGCGGATAGCCTGCAATACAGCCGCGATTTTTATTCCAAAGTTCATTTCGTGGCGATCGTGAACCTGTCCCTCGGTTCGGCCGGCGCGACGGAGTTCAAATACGACCGTTATCCAAATGGTGGGCCGGAACGGGTGCAATGCCCTGGCGGTGAATTCGCGAAGAAAGACGGAAAGACGTGGCTGAAATCAAATGATTGGGGCGAGAGCGGAAAGCCCGCTGATGCAGCGAATGTGAAGCGACTGAATAACTGGGTGGACCTGATCAATGGACGATTGAATGCTGAACCGACACTGAAGTTCGTTGAAAAAAAAACCGAGGGCGAACGCGATCAGGTTGTTTTTGAAGAACCGAAAAGCGGCCCCGGCGAATCTCAGCGTTACATTTTCGAAAAGTTCAAGAACGAGAAGGATGATCGTCCGCCACTCTTCTCAGAGTTCTCCGGACCAATGCGTCTCGGCGGCCATGACGCCACGGTGAAGATCCAATTCAGCTATCTCGTGTCGGTGCAGATACAGGAAGTTACAACTCAATCAGCCACACCCTCGATAAAGCCCGGCCCAGAAAAATCGCCGCCGCCCAGCAATGAGTCTGTCGGGGAGTTGGTTAATCGCGGGATCGAGAAAGGAAAAGAGGGTGACTTGGATGGCGCGATTGCAGATTTCGACCGTGCGATCGAACTCGATCCAAAAGATGACGCCCCATACTTTAACCGTGCTCAGGCTAAATGGCAGAAGAAGGACACGGCTGGTGGCATTGCTGATTACACGCGTGCCATCGAACTCGGCTCCACAAACCCGGCTGCTTACAACAACCGCGGCAACGCCAGATCGGAAAATAACGACCAGGATGGCGCCATTGCTGATTACACCCGCGCAATCGAACTCAAACCCGATTACGCAAGCGCCTACCACAACCGCGCTGTCACGAAGCAGTCCAAGGGCGACACCACCGGTGCTGACGCTGACTTCAAGATGGCCCAGAAACTTGATCCGGAATTGGCCAGCCAAGAGTCGGGTGCCGATTCAAAAAACAATCGTTCTTCGGGAGCAACGACGGTCAGTCTCCTCGATGGCAAACTCAAGCTCGACCTACCTTCTGATTTCTCTCGCGACCCCGACGACCCGAAAGATCCAAAGACCTTGGCTAGGTTCTCAGGTCCCGATGGAGCGTGGGGAGCAGTCTTGCGCGGTACTCACGGACTCACGCCGGACAAGCTTGCGGGTTATCTCAAGATGCGCGTGGCGGAATATTCGAAAGGGTTCAAGTGGCTGCCGAAAGATTCCCGCCTGCAATGGCTGAAGAAACAAATCGTGACGATCGATGGCCGAAAATGGGCTGACTGGCGCTTCATCCCAATGCTAAAGGGTAAGAAGGATTATTCGCACAATCCTGTCTATACGCGTTTCCTAACCACTTCTTACCAAGGACAACTCCTGGAGATTAACTTCACCTCAAACCTTAACACCTCACCCGAGCTAAAGAAAGAGATAGACCAAATCATGGACTCGGTGCATCTCGAAGAATGAACTACCAAAATTGTCACGCAAATAAACCCACGTCGGAACTGAATTCATCCGCATCCATTCGCGCGATTCGCAGGAAGAGTTGGCTAACCGGAATTCTGATTCTGTTGTTATTTCCAAGCGCCTTTGCGCAGACCGACTTTTCGGCATTCTGGAAAAAATTTAAATCCGCCGTCATCGCTGGCGATAAAGCGGCGGTTGCGGAGATGACAAAATTCCCGCTGTCGATGCCGTATGAGGTCAAAGCCGTAAAGAACAAGGAGAACTTCTTGCGCCGCTATGACGAAATTTTTAAAGGCGAGGCCAATGCCGCTCAATGTTTTGCAGGCGCTAAACCGCACAAGCAATCCGACCGGCAATATGACGTTAACTGTCCGTTCAAGGAGACTCCCAACGACCGGGAAGACGTACCGATTCGCTTCATCTTTGAACAGACCAAAGACGGCTGGAAATTTAGCGGCCTCGACAATGTTAATGAATGACAGGGGTTGACGGAGGCTGATCACGCGTGTGGCGGGTCAATGGCTCCTAGTATCCACCATGAGACTATGGCAGAACTGACTCAAGAGCGAATCAAACAGCTAAAGGCCAGATATACCGACTGAGACCACATCGTGGACTGGGTGCATGTCGAAGAATGAAACCCCTAGGAACCTTCAGACTCGTCGCTTTAGGTTGCTGTATCGCACATCT
>WNFQ01009099.1_pt1 | contig 14493 bp, 14 predicted proteins | sample 5400171 | NCBI WGS metagenome assembly WNFQ01 (sample SAMN13153356, study PRJNA577476) | soil metagenome | isolation source: 20 cm soil under Madrone tree | place: USA:California | collected 2016-06-14
CTGCGCAAGAAATGTGAGGAGATCGAATTCGCGCGGTGTCAGCGCAATCTCGCGCGCCCCACGTGCTACCCGACGCGTCTGCATATCGAGCGTGAGATCCCCGATTTGCTGCCGCAGCACGCTTCCGGAATCGACCCGCCGCAGTAGAGCACGAACCCGTGCAAGCAGCTCAGCGAAGGCAAAGGGTTTTACCAGATAATCATCCGCTCCGGCGTTCAGGCCAAGCACGCGATCCTCGACCGCATCGCGAGCAGTGAGCAACAGCACGGGGGTTTTGGAACCTCCGGCACGTAGCGTCCTCAGCACCTCGATCCCGTCGCGGGCCGGCAGCATCCAGTCGAGTATGACCACATCAAAACTTTCGCGGCTAAGCAGAAAAAATCCCTCTTCCCCAGTCTTCGCCGTCACAGGCTCAAAGCCCTCGCTCCTCAGCCCGCTCGCGAGCGCGCGGGCAGTCTTGGCGTCATCTTCTATCAACAAGGCTCTCACTCCAGACACAGTAAAATTGCCGCATCATCGCGCCAAGGATGGAGATTCTGAAGAAAACTTCAGGAGCGCGCGATGCGCCCTATTCGTTACCTTGGCTCAGTATTATGATCCGGTGTGTGAAAGTTGGCGCTTTTCTACGCGTCTGTCCTAAGCGTGAGTTCTGTATCGCCCAGAGGTAGAATCGAACGGGATAGGACCCTGAAATGGATGAGGTGAAGCAAATTGAGGAGGGGGACGGGGGCGACAAGATACCTGCATGGCGCGAGGTGTTTCTCTATTTTTTCTTCCTCGGCTTCGTCAATATCGGCGGGCCGGTCGCGCAGATCACGATGATGTTTAATCACATGGTGGAAAAGCGCCGGTGGTTGTCCGAAGACCGGTTCGTCAAGATCATGGCTTTCTGCCACATGCTTCCTGGCCCTGAGGCGCTTCAGTTGGCCATATACGTTGGGTATCTCAAGAGGAAACTATGGGGCGGCATCCTGGCCGGTATCACTTTCATACTGCCGGGCGCAGTTGTGATGATCCTTCTCAGTTGGCTGTACGTTAAATACGGCAAACTGCCGCAGGTTAACAACGCGCTCTACGTTCTCAAGCCGGCTGTCCTCGGCATTATCGCCGCGGGGATTATTAAACTCGGTCGCGCTTCCATCCGGAATTTTTTTCTGGCAGTCCTGGTCGTAGGCGCATTTGTAGGAATGCGTTTCGCCGGAATTAATTTCCTGCTGATTCTTTTGATAGCCGGCGTTTTGAATTTAATTGTCGATCAAGATTGGCCGGTTTTGAAGAAAACTGCGCCGACGTTACCGGCAATGATCGGCGGAATCGGTTTGCTAGTTCCTATTGGCGATTCGCGATTATTTCAAGTTGCGTGGCTGTTTCTCAAAACGGGACTACTGAGTTTTGGCGGCGCCTATGCATCGCTTGTTTTCGTGCAGCGCGGCGCAGTTGCACAATATCATTGGCTTTCGGACGGCCAGTTGCTGGATGGCGTCGCCCTTAGCGTGGCAACGCCTGGACCATTCATGTTGTTCACCACATTCGTGGGCTATCTCGTCAGCGGAATTCCTGGAGCGGTGCTTGCCACCTTCTTTGTCTTTTTGCCATCGTTTGTGTTCGTCATCGTCGGCGTGCATTACGTCGAAAAAGTCCGCGAGAATCGCAAGATTCAGGCATTCCTCGCCGGCGTGAGTGCCGCAGTTGTTGGTGTGATCGCAGTCGTGTCACTCGATCTCATTCCCGAAGCGCTAGTTGACTGGCCTGCTGTCGGTGTCGCCATCGCTGCTTTTTTTCTAATCGCGTTTCTGAAGCGGGACGTTGCTTTGGTAGCTCTTGGAGCAATGCTCGGCGGAGTAATTTACGCGAGCATTCGCGCGCTCGCGTGAAAACTGCAGCCGGGATGGTAGGGCGGGCAGTCCTCTGCCCGCCGATCAGCTCTGCACATGGCGGCGCGCACGGCGTGACGCGCCCTACCAGCGAACGCGGCGAAGACGTCATTTGGAATAATGCCGCTTCGCCACGCTTGAATTAATATCGCGTTGAAGATAACGCGATCCACCTAGCGATTAGTATTTCTCGCCTTTTTCTTTGTGCTCTTTGGCTTCGTTGTGTTTGCTCAGCACCTTGCCATTGGCATCCATTTCGACCCCAATCTGTTTGCCGTTCTTTTCGATGACGGCTTCAAAGTTGGCGCCCTCTTTCTCCCAGCGAAGAATCGTTCCGCCTTTTGCTTCTGCCTGGGCAGCTTGCTGCACCGCGGCAGGCACATCAGAACTATTGATGGTTTGTTCTTCGTGTTTTTCTTCCTTCGCCTGTGCGGTCACGCCGAATACCAGGCCGGCACTTACCGCTGCTACTGTGAATAGGTTTTTTGTTTTCATGTCTGTTAACTTTTGACTGTCAGGTTTTAAATATTGTTCGAAACTGAGTCCTCATTGGCGCGCAAAAAGACTGCAGAAAAAACGGACTCTTGAGCCGATCAGCACCGCATGTCAGCCAGAACCCGACAAGCGAGCGCACTCCGCTTCGTAGTTTCCGATCATTTCCAGGATCTTGGATTGAAATGCGTTCTGTGCTGCGAAGACCGTGCCGATGGGCTCAGCGAACGCCTTTTGCTTGAGCTCTTCCTCGATCGTCAAGCTGAGTTCGGCGAGCTTTTCAAGATTTGCCCGCGAGTGAAACTCTAACTCCTTAAGCTTGGAGAGGACGGCAAGCGATTTCTCCAATTGCGCGGAATCTGGCGGTTGCGCGGGCTTCGGGGCTTCGGGCTTAGGACCAGCGCTGTCGACTCCAGCAGCCTCCTTCTTGTCCTCAACCTGCACCTTCTTAGCCGGCTGCGGCGCAGCGGCCTTCGGAGCATGCTTGTCCTTGTGACGCTTCTCCTGAACGACTTTCTTGGCGTGCGCGACGTTTCTTGGATCTCCCATCAACTTATAGACGGCTCCCAAAGGATGATCGGTTGTATCTCGTGACACGATTGCTCACGCTTAAACGCGCAGATGCGCAGAAGTTTCCGATGTAATTGTGTGAACCGCTCACAATCTCGCCGCCGCCAGCAAGAACCAGATTTTTCAATCGAGAAATACGGTGAGCGGACAGCAGAAAAAGAGGAGTGCGAGGAGCAATTGCTTGCGGAATACGCAGCGCTGCTGGCATTTTATATTGCGGGTGTAGCAGTGCTGACGGGCGCTGCGGTGGAACAGGAGCGCTTGCCGAAGAGATTCAGTCTACTTGATCCGGCACTGTTGGGAATAGCCACTCATAAGTTAAGCCGCATTATAGCGAAGGACAGGATCACCGGCATTCTGCGCGCGCTTTTGTGAGTTACATCTGCAGTGCCGGCGCGGGCGAAGTGGAAGAGGAGCCGCGCGGCCATGGAATCCAGCGCGGAATTGGTAACCTGATTTCCTGTCCGTATTGCATGGCGCCCTGGTGCGCAACAGCACTCGCGTTTGGTCTCGTCTTTGCCCCGCGCGCGACTCGGTTTTTTTCCGGAATTTTGGCCAGCGGAGCGATGTCGGATTTTCTTCAGCGCGCGTACCTGGCGGCAAAAAAGAACAGCTAGTGCGAATGCCGTTCAAAGCCCAGGATGAATGCGCAGGGTGGATGTCGATGTTGATGTGCTCGCGGAGGAACTATGAAGAAATATTCGCGGCGAGGTCTTGTCGCGTTCTCAGGAACGATTGAATTGCACCCGAGATCGGTTTGGTCCGATCAGCGATCTCGTGAACTCGCCGACCTGACTAATCAGGTCTGGGTCGCCAGATAATCTTTCGATTTCACTCACGATAGCGCTGCCGACGACAGCAGCATCTGCGAAACGCCACACTTCGCGCACCTGCTCTGCGGTCGAAATGCCGAATCCAATGGCGACAGGCAAGTCGCTCACCGACCGCACACGTTTCACCAGGGCTTCGGCGTCACGCGGCATTTCACCTCGAGCGCCAGTCACACCCGCACGTGAAACCGCGTAGATGAATCCGCGCGCCTGCCGCGCGATTTGTTTCAGCCGATTTTCTGACGTCGTCGGTGCGACGAGAAAAATCGGGTCAAGATTGCATCGAACCAACGTGTCGGTCCAGGTCTTGGCTTCTTCAGGAATCAGGTCCGTGACAAGAATAGCGTCCACGCCGGCTTGTTTCGCTTCATTCGCCAGCTGGGCTTCGCCAAATTTCAAAAGCGGATTGAAATAGCTGAAGAGAACAATTGGAACATCGATATGCTGTTTTGCACGCGCAATGCATGTCAGCGCGTCGCGAAGCGTCACGCCTTTCCGCAACGCGCGTTCGGATGCGCGCTGAATCGTTTCGCCATCCGCGACTGGATCACTGAAAGGAACGCCGAGCTCAATGATGTCTGCTCCCGCGGCGGCCAGTTCAACGAGCAAACGTTCCGTTGTCAGAAGATCGGGATCGCCTGCCGTGATAAATGGGACGAATGCGCCGCGTCCGGAGCGCTTCAGCTCAGCGAACGTTTTGCTTATCCGACTCATTGCGAATGCAAATCCGCGACGAGTTGGACGTCTTTATCGCCCCGGCCGGACAAATTCACAATGATCGCCTCATCTCGTGGCAGCTCGCGCGCGAGACGAATCGCAGGCATAATTGCATGCGACGTTTCGAGCGCCGGAATGATTCCCTCCAGTTTGGCGCAAAGCTCGAATCCTTCGAGCGCTTCGGAGCGCTTCGGTATCATTCGATCTGATATATTCGGCTCGTCCGTTGTCGTGGAGAAATGCGTGTTCAGGGCCGATCGCGGAATAATCGAGCCCGGCAGAGATCGAATGCGTCGTTGCGATTTGACCGTCCGGGTCCTGGAGCACGTACGACATCGTGCCTTGCAAAACTCCGATCTCGCCGCCGCCGCTCGCCTCGCCGCTGTGAAATCTTGATGCGTGTTCGCCTAACGAATCGCCGCGCCCCCCAGCTTCCACACCGATCATTCTGACCTGTTCATCTGAAATGAAAGGATGAAACAAGCCGATTGCATTTGAACCGCCACCGACGCATGCAATGAGCGCACGAGGCAGTTTCCCTGTCGCGGACAAGATTTGTTCGCGCGCCTCGCGTCCAATTACGGTTTGAAATTCGCGCACCATGAGGGGATAGGGATGTGGACCTAGCGCGCTGCCCAGAAGGTAATAAGTATCGTGCACATTCGTCACCCAATCGCGCAGCGCTTCGTTAATCGCGTCCTTCAGAGTGCGCGTTCCGGCATTTACGGTGACAACTTCAGCGCCCAGCAATCGCATTCGGAAGACGTTGAGCGCTTGCCGTCGTACATCTTCGGCGCCCATGTAGATGACACACCGCAACCCAAACAACGCGCAGACAGTTGCCGTCGCGACGCCGTGTTGACCCGCGCCCGTCTCCGCGATGATGCGCCGTTTTTCCATCCGCCGCGCGAGCAACGCCTGACCCATGGCATTGTTGATCTTGTGCGCGCCCGTGTGCAAGAGATCCTCGCGCTTGAGGTAAATTTGCGCTCCACCCGCATCTGCACTCAGCCGCTGAGCATGAAATAACGGCGTGGGTCGACCACAATAATCGCGCAGCCATTCATTGAGTTCGTGCCAGAAATTACTCTCTCGGCGCGCGCGCATGAACCCTTCGGTTAATTCTTCCAGAGGCGCGACCAGGGTTTCTGGAACGTACCGGCCGCCGAACTTACCCCAATGGCCGTGTTCGTCGGGTTCGCTTTTAGTGATTTGCGATTTTTGCATCGAAAATTAATCGACCGACGAAGCTTCAGCAAAGCGCTCGGCAGCTCGAACAGCAGCCACAAAATTTTTAATCGCACGATGATCTTTCACCCCTGTTGTACTCTCAACACCGCTGCAAACGTCAACGGCATGTGGCGCGACCGCTTCGATCGCGCGGCCCACGTTTTGCGCGTTTAAACCACCGGAAAGAATGAGGAATCGCGCGAATGCTAATGCTGCTCGCGCAGCTGGCCAATCGCACGTCTGGCCAGTGCCGCCGCGGAGATCGGCATGATGTGCATCAATGAGCACGTCACTGTCGGCAAACAGCGAGACATCTTCCGGGCGGAACTGCGGATGGGTGGAAAACACTCGAATCACTCGAAATTCACCAGCGAGTTCACGCACCATTTCAGGCGAGAAATTCCCGTGCAATTGAACGCATCGCACTCCCGCAGTGTGTGCAGTTTTGCGAATTTCATCGGCATTCCCATCAACGAAAACACCGACTGCGTCGGTATTAGTTGGCAGCGCTTCGACGATCTGCCGGCCGACTTTGGGTTCAATGTAGCGTGGACTTTGCGGATAAAAGTTAAGCCCGATCAGGTGTGCGCCGAGCTCGAGGGATGCTTTGGCATCTCTCGCGTTCGTGATGCCGCAGATTTTGATTTGCACTGGTGTCATGACGGATGGGCGGACTTAACTTCTCCCGGTTCGAATTCGGCGATGAGATTTCGAAGCGCCTCTTGCGGGTCGCGCGCGCGCATCAAGGTTTCCCCGATAAGAAAACCGTGGAACCCAAGTGCGTGAAGGCTACGTAATGATTCCGCACTCTGCAATCCGCTCTCACTAATCATAATTTTCTCACCAGGAGCCTGAGCTATGAGGCGCTCGCTCGTTTCCAATGAAACTTGAAACGTCTCGAGATCGCGGTTGTTCACGCCGATGATGTTTGCGCCAGCATTTAGCGCGCGGCGCAACTCGAGCGATGTATGCACTTCGACCAGCGCGTCGAGCCCAAGTTGGTCCTCCGCAATTTCGTGCAACTGACGCAGCAAACGGTCATCCACTGCAGCGACAATTAGCAACACGGCGTCGGCCCCAGCAATGGCTGATTCGTAAACCTGGACCGGATCAATGATGAAATCCTTGCGCAGAATCGGCAGTCCCGTACTAGCGCGAATTGCCCTAAGATCATCAATGGAACCGCCAAAATACTGCTCATCTGTTAGAACCGAAATAGCGCAGGCGCCACCGCGCTCGTAACAACGTGCAACATCAGTTGCCGAAACATCGTTGCGAATGATTCCAGCTGACGGCGATCTCCGTTTGAATTCCGCGATAATTTTCAGGCGCGGCGATTCCGATTTCAATGCATTCAGCAAGCGGTGCGGCACAGCGGCTTTCCGAATCTCCAGCGCGCGTGCCCGAAATCGGCTGGCGGAATGGTCACCTTCCAGCCGCGCTATCGCGTGGCGCTTTTGCGCGAGAATCTCGGAGAGGAAATTTCTGTTCATCGATCTCGATTTGTTTCGCGGATGAGCGCGTCCAATTTCGACGCCGCGCATCCGGTGTCGATACTCTCACGAGCAAGGCTCGCAGCCTGATGAAGATCGGGGGCGACTCCCGCGAGATGGAGCGCGGCAGCAGCGTTTATGATGATGAGATCGCGCGCTACAGCGAAGTTCACGTTTTTTTCGCCGTGCAAAATTGCGCGGATCAGTTCCGCGTTTATCCGCGGGCCGCTGGCAGCAAATCCATCGAGGCTTTGCCGTTTCAGTCCAAAATCCTCAGGTGAAATCGCGAAAGTTTCCACGCTACCGTTCGCCGAGCATGCAGCGACGAACGTTTTGTCGCTGATCGTTATTTCGTCGAGACCATCAGCGCCATGCGCGACCCATCCTTTCTCGACGCCAAGAAGAGAGAGAGCCGACGCGACTCGCTTAAGCAGAGAAGGATGCCACACGCCCAGAATCTGAAATGGCGCACGAGCGGGATTCGTTAAAGGACCGAGCAAATTGAACGCGGTGTGGACGCCGAGCTCACGCCGAATACGTGCAACACGAGCAGTCGCCCTGTGAAAAATCGGTGCGAATATAAAACAGATTCCATGCTCGTTAAGGCAGCGTTCAACCGTCTCGGGGGCGCAGGCCGTGTTCACTCCGAGCGCTTCGAGCACATCGGCGCTTCCGCAGAGCGATGTCGCGGCGCGGGATCCGTGTTTTGCTACCGGCAAGCCTGCACCCGCGATGACGAAAGCCGCCGCTGTGGAGACGTTGAAAGTTTTCGCGACGCTTGAGCCCGTTCCTGCAGTATCTACGAAACACGCGTGGCGCGTACGCAGCGGAATAGCGCAATTGCGCATGGCCTCGGCCATTCCCGCGAGTTCCTCGACGGTTTCGCCCTTGGCAGCCATTGCAGTCAGCGCTGCCGCAACCTGCGCATCTGTGGCATCCGGATTAAGTAGCGCCTCGAGAAAATTCGCGGCTTCGGTGCGCGAAAGGTTTTCTCCGCGCATAAGGCCCAGGGTCGTTTGGCGAAGCTGGAGATTCCCGGTTTCGCGTGTCGCGCTTTGCAGATTCATATCGTCTTCATCCGGCTTGCCATTGCGAGCGCCTTCATCATTGCACGCGCCTTACTAACACTTTCTTCATATTCCCGTTGCGGATCCGAATCGGCGACAATGCCCGCGCCTGCTTGGAAATACGCCTTTCCATTTTTCAGCACCGCGGAGCGCAATGCGATGCAGGAATCGAAGTTACCGTCGAATCCGAAATAGCCGATTGCGCCTGCATAACAGCCGCGCCGCGTGTTTTCCAGTTCGCTGATGATTTGCATGGCGCGGATTTTTGGCGCGCCCGAGACGGTTCCGGCGGGAAATGTCGCTTTTACAACGTCGAAAGCCGCGCAACCAGAGCGCAAACGGCCGGCTACATTGGAAACGATGTGCATGACGTGGCTGTAACGCTCTATCTCCATGAACTCAGTCACGCGAACGGTGCCAATTTCTGCGACTCGACCGACGTCATTTCGCGCCAGATCGACAAGCATGATGTGTTCGGCGCGTTCCTTCGGATCGGCAAGAAGCTCAGCGGCGTTGGCTTCATCTTGCGCGGGAGTGAGACCGCGAGCGCGCGTTCCTGCGATCGGGCGAATCTCCACCGTGTTGCCGATCAACCGGACATGCATTTCCGGCGAACTCCCAACGAGTGAAAAATCCTCGCCGAATTTGAGGCAAAACATGTAAGGCGAAGGATTGATGAAACGAAGGCAGCGATAGAAATCGAGCGGCTCTCCATCGAACGGGGATTCGAATCGCTGCGACAAGACGACTTGGAAGATATCGCCCGCGCGGATGTATTCCTTGGCTTGCTGTACTGCGCGCTCAAACTCGCCGCGAGATAAGTTGCTGCGAGGCTGGTGCTGTTTTTTGTCCTCGGCAACGGGAACCATTGGCACATCGATGGGTTCCGCCAACTGTTGCATGATGGAATGCACGGATTCTACTGCGCGCGCATAGACTTTTTCCGGCAAGCCACCATCGAGAAATGCGTTGACCACGATTTTCAAACTGCGCAGGCGATGGTCGAAAATGAGGACGTTACCCGTAAGCATGAAAAGCATCTCAGGTAATTGCAGATCGTCATGATGCGCTGCCGGAACTTTCTTTTCGAAGAATCGGATAGCTTCGTAGCCAAGAAAACCGACGGCACCCCCAGCGAAGCGTGGCAGCTCTGGGCGCGAAACGAATTGGTGGCGTACCAGCACTTTGCGGAGCTCGTCGAGAGGATCGGTAGCCGCTATCAACCGCTCCTCGATGCCATCTTGCACGAAGCGAATTTCCCGCCCGTAACTTTGAACAATCATTCGCGGCTCAAATCCGACGAATGAGAATCGGCCCGATACGTCGTTTTTTTCTGTTGATTCAAAAAGGAAGCTGTAAGCGCCGCGACAAATTTTTTTGAACGCTGAGACCGGCGTTTCCGAATCGCCGACGAATTCTGCGAAAACGGGAATCACATTGCCCTGTTTCGCGAGTTCCAGGAATTCATCCAGTGACGGCGTGATCAACGGTTTCATTCAAAGCGAAAGGAAGCTGGCCACGAGTTTTCTCCCATCGGGCGTGAGAACTGATTCAGGGTGGAATTGCACGCCCTGCACTGCGAATTCGCGATGCCGTAGCGCCATGATTTCTCCGTCATCGCTTTCGGCGGTGATTTCGAGACACGGAGGAAGTGAACCTCGGTCGACGACCAGCGAATGGTACCGGCCCGCTTCAAACGGGTTCGGCAAATCTTTGAAAAGCGCGCTGCCGTGGTGCCGGATTGCAGACGATTTCCCATGCATGAGCCGCGAAGCGCGCACCACATTTCCGCCGTACGCTTCGGCAATGCATTGATGACCCAAGCAAACGCCGAGCATTGGAATCCTTGCGCCAAACGCCAGGATCACGTCTTTGCTGATGCCCGCCTCGCGTGGTGTGCACGGGCCTGGGGAAATGCAAATATGTTGCGGAGCTAGCGTTGCGATTTCTTCAATCGAGATCTCATCGTTCCGTTTGACCAGAACATCGCAGCCAAGCTCGCCGAAATACTGCGCGAGGTTGTAAGTGAAAGAATCGTAGTTGTCGATCAGCAGAAGCATCGGCGATTAGTTTCTGTTGATTATCAGTTTGAATAAAAGAGGCGGAGTTGGATGTCGGCCAGCTTGGCTGACTCGGCCGACAGGCTTCCAGCCTGGCGAATGGGCGTGGGAACAGGCTGGCAGCCTGTTTGCCAAGTCAGGCTGGCAGCCTAACATCCGATTCTCCCGCACTACGCAAACTGACAATTGACCAACAGAACACGCCTCACGGGTTCGTTTCTTTTTCATAATCGTGTCATGAGACCGACGCGGTAAGGTCGCGAATCGCGCGGACTTCTTCAATGAGCTGCGCGTACTCCGAAAGTGTTAGCGCCTGCGCGCTGTCGGAAAGAGCAAGCTCCGGTTGATTGTGAACTTCGACCATGAGGCCATCCGCTCCCACTGCGGTTCCGGCTCGCGCGAGCGGCGTGACCATGTACGCGGTGCCGGTGCCGTGTGAGGGATCGACGATGACCGGCAAATGCGAAATGCGCCGGATCGCCGGCACCGAGGCGAGGTCCAGTGTGTTACGCGTATGCTGCGCGAATGTGCGAACACCGCGCTCGCAAAGTACGACATTGTAGTTGCCCTCAGCCATGATGTACTCGGCTGCCAGCAACCATTCCTCGAGCGTTGCAGCCATCCCGCGCTTTAACAGCACGGGCAATTTTGATCGACCGGCTCGCTTTAGGAGCGAAAAGTTTTGCATGTTGCGAGCGCCGACTTGAATTACGTCGCCGTACTTTTCGATAAGATCGACATGCGATTCCTCAACCGCCTCGGTGACGATCTTGAGCCCGAATTCTTCGCGGACCGCGGTCATGATTTCCCACGCTTTCTCACCCAAACCCTGAAACGTGTAAGGCGAAGTTCGAGGTTTCCAAACGCATCCGCGAAAGAAACGCGCACCGCTTCGTTGCACAGCCTCTGCTACGGCAAATGCCTGCTCGCGACTTTCGATCGCGCACGGTCCTGCGATGATGGCGAGTTCACTTCCGCCGATCGTCGCTCCATCGATCTGCACAATCGTTTTGTCCGGACGCAGATCGAGCGTGATCAGCTTATATGGCTTCGTGACACGGATGACTTCCGCAACACCGGCAAGGTTTTCGAAACGCCACCCGTCGATTGGACCCTGGTTGCCGGTGATGCCGATAGCCGTGCGCGTAGCGCCCGGCATGGAATGAGCGCGGAATCCGACTGCCTCAACAACCTTCACCACCGCATCGATTTCCGATGCCGTGGCGCCGGGTTTCATGACGATTAACATTGGATCATAAGTGGTTGGATTATTTCGAGAGACGCAGAGACAGATCTCCTGCCAGAGAGAGATGAATCAGCGTCCGCTGAGAAAACGGTCGCTCTTTATCGCCAGATTCCCAGCGCCGACGCGAAGATGCACCGCAAGCTATTTGCGGGTTCTACGGGAGCGGGCGTTTCGGCTGAAAGCGGAATTCCGACCTTTCGCGGCAAGGACGGTTATTGGCGGAACCTCGATCCGGCAAAGCTGGCAACACCGGAAGCATTCGCGCGCGATCCGGAACTTGTTTGGGAATGGTATCGCGAGCGCCGGCAGCGCATCCGCAACGCGCAACCAAACGCAGCGCACGCGGCGATCACGAGACTGGCTCAAATCGCCGACGAGTTCCTGCTCGTCACGCAGAACGTGGACGACCTGCACAAGCGTGCGGGATTGCCGAAAGAAAAGATGGTGCAAATTCACGGCGACAGCTTCGTCACACGCTGCTCACGCTGCGATTTTAGCCGGAAGGATTACACGCCTTCGGTCGCCGCGGCGACCTACGGCGCGGCAGGCGAGCAAGAGCAAGAGCAAGAGCAACGAGACGTCGTTCCGAGATGTCCGGAATGTGATGCGCTCATGCGGGCCGGTGTCGTCTGGTTTGGTGAGCACCTGCCTTGGAACGAGCTGCAGCGGATTGAAAACTATCTTGATCGGGGAACTTGCGATCTTGTGATCGTGGCCGGAACCACCGCAACCTTTGGATACATCATTGATTGGGCGCTGCGAGCCAGAGCGCCGAATGGCGAACTCGTCGAAGTGAATCCCGAAGACACGTCGCTCTCAGAATTTGCAACGCGACTCGTGCGCGAGCCGGCAACAATCGCATTGCCGCGCATCGTCGATCGGATAACCGGTTGACGCGTTTGGTCTGGGGAGCACAGGCTGCCAGCCTGTAGCATTCGGCAGCTTGCCGAATGCATGTTTGCAACGCCGTTCGCGCTAGCTACGCGGTTCGCGGCAAGCTGCCGCGAACTACAGGCCAGCGGCCTGTGCTCCCCAGAAACAGATGCCGCGCCGACCGCGTTGAGAAGATGTGCTATACATTCCGCGTTGTATTAGCTCTGTGCACCGATCGCGCGGAGATAACGTTCGGCTGACCGTCGCACCGCTCCTTTCGCATCTGAAAGAACGTTCGCTTTCCACCAGCCGCCGTAAATTTGATCGAACGAGAACGGTTCGATCGCATCAGTGATGCGGCGAATTGCGGCAGGCCCGAGCGGAATGAGATTCGGATAGCTGCGCATGAAGCTGACGTAACGGCGGTCTTGCACCACCGTAATAATGTCACCGGTGAGCAACGCGCCGTCGCTCCCGCGGCCGCGGGACTCCGCCGGCCAATGCAACACGGTGCCGCCCTCGAAATGACCGCCGCAGTTGATCAGCGTGAGATCATCCCAGAGCGACAAAGTCGTTCCTTCCCAGAATTGAATACGCGATCCCGACTCCGCGGGACGCATGACCCATTGTCGATCGGCGACATGCAAAAATATTTGCGCATCGAATCGTTCAGCCCATTCGATCATTGACGAGTAAAAATGCGGATGCGAAATCGCGATGGCGCGGATGCCGCCGCACGCTTTCACTTCGGTGACGGTTCTGTCGTCGAGCAACGAAATGCAATCCCACAGCAGATTTCCTCCTGGCGATTGAAGTAGAAGCGCGCGCTGTCCGATCGCAAATTCAGGTTCGGTGCCGATGCCGAGAAGCCGCGGCGCTTCCTCTTCAACGCCATTACGATGGTCCGTCTGTAATTTTTCGAGTGTCGTCCATTCTTGACCGTTGTGTCGGACAAACTGCCGCTCATCTTCGCAAATTGGACAACTCGGCGGCGACTGCGCGCTCTCAGGAAACTGCGTTCCGCATTGCACGCAGATAAAATTTTTCGTGGCCATTCTTTCTAGCGCCATCTCTGATAGTCTCAGTCAATCGATTGCCAAGCCGCGTATCGTCGATGCGATTGTGGATCATCGCTCTGGTGCATGAGGTGCATCCGATGCGGGATCAGCGACCGCAAAGTCAGCTCAAAGTGAAAAGGCGTCGGCGACGAGGCGGGCTTGCTCGCGTTTGTGGCGAGCGAGTGCGCCGACAGCGGGGCTAGCGCTCGCGTCGCGTCCCGCGTAGGCAATTTCACTGCAAAAGAGCGTACGCAATCGCGGTTCGATGAAAGTCCATGCCCCCATGTTTTGCGGTTCTTCCTGGCACCACACCAGCTTCGCGTTCTTTGAAAATGGCTTGAGCATTTCGCGCAGTCTTTTTTCTGCGAGTGGGTACAGTTGCTCGATGCGAATGATCGCTGCGTCGTCGATCCCGCGCTCAGTGCGATACTTCAGCAGATCATAATACACCTTGCCCGAGCAGAAGATGATCCGCCTTACTTTGTCGGCGGGACCAGCCTCGGGCGAGCCGAGAATTTCTTCGAAGCGGCCATGGATGAATTCTTCCTCAGGCGAGGATGCGAACTTGGCGCGCAATAGACTTTTTGGAGTCATAATGATGAGCGGCTTGATGAAGTCGCGTTTCATCTGACGTCGCAAAACGTGAAAATACTGCGCGGAGGTGGTGAGGTTGCAGACCTGAATGTTGTCCTCGGCACATGCTTGCAGAAAACGCTCGAGCCGCGCGCTGGAATGTTCCGCGCCTTGGCCTTCGTAGCCGTGCGGGAGTAGGAGCACAATTCCGCTTGGCCGCTGCCATTTCGATTCTGCTGAGACGATGAACTGATCAACGATAGTTTGCGCTGCATTGGCAAAATCGCCGAATTGCGCTTCCCACAAGCAGAGCATTTTTGGGTAATCCAGCGAGTAGCCGTAATCAAACCCAAGCACTGCAGCTTCTGAGAGCGGGCTATTGTAAATGCAAATGCGCGCCTGTTTTTCGG
>WNFQ01002057.1_pt1 | contig 14490 bp, 13 predicted proteins | sample 5400171 | NCBI WGS metagenome assembly WNFQ01 (sample SAMN13153356, study PRJNA577476) | soil metagenome | isolation source: 20 cm soil under Madrone tree | place: USA:California | collected 2016-06-14
CTGCCAATCTGGACGCGAGTTACCATGCGCTCCTGGACGCCGTTCGCTCGAAAGAAATTTCCCAGGAACGTCTCGACGCCTCTGTCTTCAAAATATTGAAGGCCAAAGCTTCCCTGGAACTCTATAAGAATCGTCTGGTAGACGTGCAAGCCATCGCCCGGTTGGTTGGGAGGCCGGAAAACGCGGCGGCGGGTCAGCGAATCTCTGACGATTCCGTCACGCTCGTGCGCGACAATGGCACACTGCTTCCGCTCGAGCCTGGCCAGCCTCACGGAAACTCTCTTCTCTTATACCAACGGGTGCCTCGTCATCCCCTGCTGGTCGTCATTCTCTGTGACAATGTCCGCGCAGACGACGGGCGTGTTCTCGAGAGTGAAATCAAGTTCCGCATGCCCGACGCAAATGTCGTCTACATCGATCCTCGCGTTGCGTTCGTGCAAACGGAGGACGTGTTGCGGGCAGTAGAGTACGCCCGAAAGGTGGTCGTGGCTGTGTATGTTGTTCCTTCGGCTGCACGGACCATGACAGTGACTCGTGGTATGAAGAACGCTGCGTCGCTGCCGTCTGCAACCGCTGCTCTGTTTAGTAGAATTCTTGCTCGCGCCTCGGCAAAAACAGCGGTGCTTGCCATGGGGAATCCGTACCTGACCGACGACTTCCCGACGATCCAAACCTACATTTGCACCTTCTCCAACGCGACAGTCTCAGAGATCAGCGCAGCCAGAGCGCTATTTGGCGAGATTCCGATCCTCGGTCACTTGCCGGTGAATATCCGGAACGTTTCTGCCCGGAGCGCGCGAAACGACGCACCTCCGCCATTGACCGATGAAGCGTTCGCATCTGGGCATCTCCAACCTTCGAAATGGTTGCTTAGCGCCACGCAGTTGCCTTAGTAGTTTCCCAAAGCCCGTCGACTCAGTCTGGCCATCTCGAACCGGAAGCATTGCGTGTTCCACGATCGTCCGAAATACCCGCGCACGGCGCCGAGCGCCAAGTTTCATCAAAACATCAACCTGGAGTGCTTGTTGGGCTCAGACCCGATCTTCCCATTTGGGCACTTCTCAAAATGTTGCGGGCGTTTGCAATCGCTTTCCTTATCGCGAGGCCGCCGGCACTCTGGTTATCGTGAGAATGTAGTTTGCAAAAGTTTTCGACCGCGCTCTCAGGGTTTCATTTGTCCGGTGCAGGGTCTCGATTCTGGTTGATCTCTTTGCCGTCATACTAACCTCTCCCATAAATTGATACCTGTCGCAGGGAAGCGAAGCCCTACTCTCTGGACCTTGCGTGGAGAAGAACGAATAGGCAATCGTCCGATCCGGGGTTTTTCGACCCGATCCATGGTTCGGTTGCGACCAACGGTTGCATGCACAGCCAACTGTTGGGGGAAGCGCTGAAGCGTGATCCTGGATTGCGCATCGCCCGGTCCGCCACAAGTTCCAAAGAATTTCTGGAGATCGCGGAACGCACCAATCCTAGTGTGGTGATCATGAGCGCTCATCTGGACGACGACCCTTACGGCGGCATGGCAACTTTGAAAGAGTTTCATGATGCCTATCCGCGAACGCCGGCAATTCTCCTGGTTCGATTCTCCTAAATCAGCGATCGTTCTTGACGCATTCCGAGCAGGCCGAAAGTTTGAAGAAGTCTAGCTACGCCAGAAAGTAGCTAAGTTTCCTATGATCCTGCTGGCTCACAAAGGATCATGAAAATGCGCCGACGCGGAATCAATCACTTTACGGCTATTTTCGAGGGAGCTAGAACTGCGAAGCGGGTGATCTCCTTACGACCTCAAAACGCCGCTAGGAGACCGTGTTTTCTTTCCGGAGTTCGTACTTCAGCAGTTTGTAGGAGAGATCGCTGCGCGAAAGACCGAGTCGACGCGCCGCCTCCGCCTGCGCTCCACGAGTCGCTTGCAGGGTTCGTTCAATGACTGCCTTTTCGACGGTGGAAAGCAGGCCGCGCAGATCGAAGCTCGGCGGCAACGCTTCAATCCAACTCAGATTCGCCGGGCGTGCGCTACCATTCCCTTTGTCCCGCAATCGCAGGGTATGATCGCAGGCTCGCTGGACCGCGCTTCGCAATACCTCCGGAGAAAATGGCTTGGCTAGAAAGTCGTAAGCGCCGTTGCGCATGATTTTGACTGCAAGCTCCAGGGAGGCTTCTGCAGTGAGGAAAACGACGGCCAGATTCGGGTCGGCCTGGTGCGCCGCTGCTAACATTTCAAGTCCGTCCCCATCCGGCAATCTCTGGTCGATGAGTATGGCCTCGAACTGAGTGTTGGCGATTTTCTGACATGCTTCTTCAACACTCTTTGCAAGCCACACCGAATGCTTACCTTCCTCAAGATGGGAAGAAAGGACCTCGTACGTATCTGGCTGCTCGTCCACGATAAGAATTCTGGCCATAAATTCCTACGCTTTCGTCCTTCATCTACTGCCACGCTGAGGAACCGAGTAGAACTGCTTTCCCAGAGCTGACTAGATTGCAAGTAGAATGTAAACAACATGTAAAGACATTCGAAACGATCATTCGAAGTCTACATTCGAACCACTTGAAAATAACTACATTATGAAAGGGAAGAGAGGGATCAAGGAGCCAAAAATGTAAAGGGAACGCAAAACGAAAGCGTACAAAGAATTGTACACGGTGTCAACTAGGATTGACAGGATCGCCCCACACAAGCAGTTTTCATAGGATCAGGGCTTGGTTTGCTCCCATGCGTCATAGCCGCCCATGAGGTTGGTGACGGCCGTGTGCCCCGCCTTTCTTAGCAGACTGCATGCCAGCATGCTTCGATAGCCACTCTTGCAATGCACGATAACCGGGCTGGCTTTGCCAAGGTCAGGGAGCTGCGCCGAAAATCTGTCGAGCGGCCACAGTTGGGCATTGCTGATATGGCCGGCGTTCCACTCGGGCTCTCGCCGCACGTCCAGTAGCTGCACCCCCTGCGCCGGCCAGCGTTCTCGCAATTGCTGCGCCGTGATTTGGGGCACCGTGGCCAGTTGGAATCCCGCCTTTGTCCACGCGTTGACGCCCCCGGCCAGGAAACCGCGTTCTGCGTCGATGCCGACCCGTGACAAACGAAGCCGCGCTTCATTTACCTGCTCATCGTCTTCTGCAATCAGGATCGGCCGCGCCGCGAGACCGAGGATCGTTCCCGCCCAGGCGGCGAATTGCCCCGAAAGCGCAATGTTGATCGAGCCCGGGACGTGCCCAACGGCGAACTGGTCTCCCGGGCGGACATCCAGCGCGAGAGTGCCCTGCTCGATCAAAGCGCGCACCTCGGAAGGCGATAGGCCGGGCAGGGACGAAAGCTCTGCCAGTGGAGGGGCCCCGTCTCGATTGATGGCGGCATCCTCCAGGAAGTATTCCGGACGAGCGGGCAGGTTGCTGGTCACCTGCTGAATAAATTTCTCGCGGCTCGCGATCTGCAGCGCGTAGTTGGTCAGCCGCTCAGTTCCGATGGTAGAGGACCGTTCGGACCGCATCTTGCGGCCGCACAAAGAACCCGCTCCATGCGCTGGATACACCCCTACTTCATCGGGAAGTATCATGAGTTTGTTGTGCAGACTGTCGTAGAGCAAGCCGGCCAACTGCGCAGGCGTGTGCGAGGGCGACAAGTCGGGACGGCCCACATCGCCAATGAATAAGGTATCGCCGGTCAAGACGGCCCAGGGCAAGAGAGACTTTTCTTCATCGATGACCAGCAGGCAGATGCTCTCTGGTGTATGTCCCGGTGTTTCGAGCACTGTGATTTTCGCTCGACCGAATTGCAATTCAAATCCGTCGTGCAAGGCCACGTGGGAAAACGTCGCTCCGGCTTTCGACCCGATATAGATTTGGGCCCCCGTGCGCGCGGCCAATTCCTTGTGGCCGGAGACAAAATCGGCGTGCAGATGCGTTTCAAAAATGTGGCGGATCCTCAGGCCATGTTCCTCGGCGGTGTGGAGATAGATGTCCACATCACGCTGCGGATCCACGACTACGGCCTCGCCCCGTGATCCCAGTAAATACGATGCATGCGCAAGGCATCCCAAATAAAACTGTTCGAAGTACATCGCCGCAGTGGCCTGCATAGTGACTCCGTCAGCCCTTGATCATAGTCTTGTACCGAAAACAATCCACCAGGTGATCGTTTACCATCCCGACTGCTTGCATAAAGGCGTAGCAGATCGTGGAGCCGACAAAGTTGAAGCCGCGCTTCTGCAAGTCCTTGCTCATTGTGTCGGACTGCGTAGTTCGTGCTGGGACCTGACGTAGAGACTTCCAGGCGTTTACTCGGGGGCGTCCATCGACGAATTGCCAGATGTATCGGTCGAAACTGCCAATCTCTTCCTGCACCTTCAGGAAGGCCCGCGCATTCTGGACCGTGGAAGTGATCTTCAGGCGATTCCGGACAATACCTGGATCAGCCAGCAATCGGGCGATTTTGCGTTGCTGGTAGCGCGCGATGCGTGCAGCATCGAATTCGTCGAAAGCCGAACGATAGTTCTCGCGTTTCTTCAGAATTGTGTCCCAGCTTAATCCTGCCTGCGCACCTTCGAGCACGAGAAATTCGAACAGGCGGCGGTCGTCGTACACCGGCACACCCCACTCTTCGTCGTGATAGCGAATTGCCAGTTCGTTGCGGGCCCAAGCGCAACGAACACGCTCCGTCACGGTCTTTTTTATACTTTTCGGGGCTGCCATCGATCCATGCTACATTCTTTTTCAAGGCGGACTCGGGGGTTTCCGCAAAAGGCGCACCGGACGAGCGTTTTCAAGCTTGAGAATCCGGCTTCAGCACGTTCCAAACGCATGGATCTATGGCTCTTTCGAGCCATGACCCAACGCGTGCTCCTTTTGTAACTTGGAACTCACCGGACTCTCTCCTAGAGTCGAGTCTGCAGTCGAGGTCTAGCGCAGGCTTTCGGCCTGTAACGTGCATCTAATGATTCAGGCCGTTTGCTGGCCGTGGTTGAGCGTGAAAATTTTGGAAGTAGTGAGAATGAAGTACACGACATACCTTTTTTGTCTCGGGGCGCTATCGGTCACGGCGGCTTTACAACCCGCCGTCGGACAAACCTCTTCGGCAGCCTACGTGGCCCGAACTACCAGCGCTCTGCCAGCCTCGAATGACGATCCCCAGGACTCGATGCTCACTATCCGGAAGCGGGTAGATGAGGTTAACGTCCTGTTCATTGCGACCGACAGGCGCGGTCGATTCGTTCGAAATTTGAGCCAAAACGACTTCAGCTTTCTGGACGATCATAAGCCCGTCCAATCGATTGTCAATTTCCGTCGTGAAACCGATCTACCGTTGAAAATGGGGTTGTTGGTTGACGTGAGCGGCTCTGTACATACGCGTTTCGACTTCGAGCAGGATGCCGCGACCAGTTTCATGCAGCACGTCATCCGCGCGGGTTTCGACAAAGTTTTTGTAATGGGCTTCAACGGCCATCAACAGGTTTCACAGGACTTCACTGACAATATTTTGCTGCTTTCCCAGGCTGTCCATTCGTTGCGAGACGGCGGCGGAACAGCGCTGTACGACGCGATTTATCATGCCTGCCACGACAAGTTGCTCAAGGAGCAGTCGGATCGTCCGCAGCGTCGGGCTCTTGTCATCCTGAGCGACGGAGATGACAACCAGAGTGAATACACCCAGGCCCAGGCCGTCGAGATGGCGCAGCGAGCCGAAGTGATCATTTATGCGATTTCGACCGACGACAGCGGTCTGATCTTGCGTGGTGACAAGAACCTGGAGAAAATCGCGGAAGCGACCGGTGGTCGCGCTTTCTTCCCGTTCAAGATGAAAGACATCAAGAACTCTTTCGCCGCGATCGAAGACGAGCTACGCAGCCAGTACGTGGTTTCGTATCACCCCGCCGATTTCGATGCCGATGGCCGTTATCGCAGCATCGAGATCAGTGCGCTGAAGAAGGACCTCCAGGTCCGCGCTCGCAAAGGCTATTACGCTCCTCGCCAGTAGTTTTCCTGGTGACACTCCGTCCGATCAATCCTTCTCAAACGACACGAATCGCAGTTTGCCCTGATGTTCGATTTGCAAGGCGAGGGAATCTCCAGACTTGAATTGCGAAAGGGCGCTACGCAGATTCTCCACGCTGTCGACCGGACGACCGTTCACGGCATGAATCACATCTCCTGTTGTGAGTCCGATGTCAGGACCAAACAGGTCGGCCGCCCGGCCCAAAACTGCTACTCCCGATGAAATCCGCAGTTCTCCTAACAAGGGCCGAATCTTGTCGTCCACACTAACGGCGAGGACTGCCAACTGGGGCACCAGGTTGTTCTCGGAATCCGCCAGGTCGAGCAATTGGTCCATCCGCTGTCGCTCCTGGAGCACGGGAATAAACAGGGTCTTCTTTTCCGAATCGCGCAGAATATCCAGCTTCAACACCCGGTCCACAGGATGCAGATAGAGTGCGCCGGTAAACGCCGGCAACGTATCCACCACGCGGTCATCGGCGGCAAGCACAATGTCGCCAATCGTCAAGCCTGCCGCTTCCGCTGGTCCATCAGGCGTGACGTCAGAAATCAGCACGCCCCAACTGCGCTTCAAATTTAGACCGGCGGCCAACGAAGGTGTAATGGTCTGTGCGCCTGCCTCAATCTCAGAGCGATGGACGTGGCCGTATTTTTTCAAACTCTCGTAAACGAATTGCACGACCCGGGCAGGAATGGCGAATCCCAAACCCTCGCTTCCACCACCGCCGGAAACAATGAAAGTGTTGATCCCGACCACATATCCGTCCATGTCCACCAGTGGACCGCCGCTGTTGCCAGGATTGATGGGTGCGTCGGTCTGGATGTAGACCATGGCCTTGTTCGGATCGGGCTGGCGAGCGACCGAACTCACCACGCCCATGGTGACCGTACCCTGCAGTCCTTCCGGACTGCCGATCGCCAAGACCAACTGGCCTTGGTGCACGCCTCGGCCCGTGCCGAGCGGCAAAATGGGTAAGTCCTTCGCGTTCACTTTCAGCAGAGCAAGATCGGACTCCTGGTGCATCCCCACGAGTTTCGCGTCGAGGATGCGACGCTTGCCCTCGGGTTCCAGCACTGCGCTCTCGGCCGCCGGTACCGGCAGCACCACCCGAATTCGCTGCGCCCCCTCGACAACGTGGGCATTGGTGATAACGTAGCCGCTGGGATCGACCACCACCCCCGAGCCAATTGCCTTCTGGCGTGCAATCAGCGCTGCATCCGTCCGACCACCGTCCTCAATCGGACCGTAACCGGTTACCAGGATCTGCACCACTCCCTGGGACGCTTTGGCTGCCAGCCCTTCCAGCGCTGAATTGAGGGCCGTCAGGAACTTGGGCGTGGTAGAAGCGGGCTTGACGACCCGGTCCTTGGTGCCAGCTGGCGGCTGTCCTATAGAGGGACGGCCGTCGTCGGTTGGGCGCTGCCGGTGGTCCAAGTCCTGGGCCCACGCATGGGAAAAGGGAACAGAGGCGAGAAGAACAAAAATGATAGATCGGGAGAAAACACCGCCAGAAAAGTCTTGAATTCGCATGAGCGACGACTCCTTCACAACGGATCATCCATCGAACCAGGTCGTAGGTGATTGTCCCAGAACGGTAGATGATTGGGAAAACCCAGTGGGCGCCCATTTTGGAGGCCTGGTCACCGGGTCACCACCCCCAGGGAACCTACTTCCTACCCATAACTAAAGGGTGATCAGGCTTTTATCAGGGGTATCATCCGTGATATAACCGCCCCATAGCAGACGTTTTTGCACCCTCAGGAAATGTGGTAGCGCGAGCCTGTGCCGCCAAGCGAGGCCGCAAACGGAGGAGGGATTGTGTCCGAAGCTCGGACTGGTAAGCGATTCCCGTTAGAACTGCCGATCAAGATCCATAAGGAAAATGCCTCGGGCGAGGCCAGTGGCATGACCGGAAATCTCAGCGCCGCCGGCGTTTACATTCGCGCCGACGCATCGCTCGAAATGGGTTCCCCGGTGGAGTTCGAGATTACTCTTCCCCCTGAGGTGACTGGTGGCAAGGAGAACGTCGTCATCCAGTGTCGCGGACGGGTTGTCCGCACCGACGAGTCCAGCACCGATCCCGACGGTACCCGCGGGGTCGCCTGCGTGATCGATTCTTATGAGTTCGTACGCAACTCTTAACCTCGGAGCGGTGTCGAGATGCTCAAGTTAATTCTGGCCGATAACCAGGCTATTTTTCGCGCGGGAATCGCCAAAGTTCTGGCGGTCGAAGACGAAATGCGCATTGTGGCGCAAGCGCAAACTCCCGAGCAGATGTTCATGGCGCTGGATAAATTCCGCGCCGCCGTCCTCGTTGTAGCCGGAGGATTCCAGTCCGACTTCAACGCCATCGTGCAAGGGGCAATCAAGAACAAAACCCGCATCGTGGTACTTGCGGATACTGGCGAGAGCGCGCAGCGCTATATGAGCAACGGTGCGCACGGAGTCGTGTACCGGAACGTCACTAGTCCGGCATTGGTTGATTGCGTCCGCAAAGTCGCGCGGGGTGAGAACTGGGTTCAGGACGTGGCTGTGCCCAGCGAACTCACCGAAAACGATATGGTCGGTCTGCGCGTGCGGGACCGCCTTACCGCGAAGGAACTGCGCATCGTCGCCTTGATCGTGCAGGGGTACAAGAACAAAGAGATCGCCTCACAACTCGGCACCACCGAACAGGTGATCAAGAATTATCTGCGCAACGTCTACGACAAGATCGGAGTATCGGACCGATTGGAACTGGCGCTGTTCACGATCCATCACCGTATTTTGAACGAAGCGGCAGCGGCCACTGCTGCTACCAATCAGCCGCAGGCCGGAGCGGGAGTCACGCCGTAAGCCAGGATTTCTGAACGAGAAGGCCGCCTTTGCGCGGCCTTTTTCGTTGGCCCAAAAAGGAGAGGTCTGCCAGAAATTTATGACTGATAGTCATGCAAACGTGCGCTGACCATGAACATTGCTGTCTTCGGTAACTTCCCGTAACTCCCCCTTGGTGCCATTGACCCGGAAACTGGTACCACGTCATAGTAGTCCACATGGCACTAGGCTGGTTGAAGGTAGGCACCGGGCTGGCGCTAGGTGTGATCGCCGCATTCCTGATGATTCACCCGGATGCGGACCTCCTGGAGTGCATATTCCATCCAGGGCAGGACGCGAACCAAGACTTGGCGTCGATCACCGTTGTATTGGACGGACCTCCGGTAGTTGCTGCGACCGCTCCGCAAGACACCACCCCCGTTTTAGCCGCGTATCGTCCGGGCTCCCTGGATCTGCAGTTTGTTCGTCTTTGTTAAGCTTCGAGACCCTAATCGTGGTGCGATATCTGGATTGCCGGATCAGCGCATACACGACGTCTCTTTCGGCCCCGCGCCGGGGAACGAACCGGTAGTGGCTAGTCTCCGTGGCTGCAGGCCGAGAGTGGGAAGCATGGTTTCGACAGACCAGGCGTGTAGGCCTGGAGAGTTACGCGAGGGTATGTTCAATGGATGGAATTAAGGCTAGTGGAATTCGGGTGGTGATCGCGGAGAACACGCGGATGGCCAGCCGACTGCTCGCCGATGCACTGAGCCAGAATAGCGCGCTGGAGGCCGTAGTGGCCGCCAGTAGCGCCACGGAAAGTCTGCAGGCGATCTCAGAGATTCGTCCCGCTGTGGCGCTGGTAAGCGACACTCTCGACGATGATCCCAAGCGCGGCTTCGAATTGGCGCGCGAGATCCGGGCCACGTGGCCAGAGGTGCAGGTGGTGATGTTGCTGGACGGGTGCAAGCCTGAGCCTGTGGTGGAAGCATTTCGGGCGGGCGCGAGAGGCGTCTTCAGCAGGAACGAGTCGTTCAAGGAACTTGCGGCCTGCATCGCGCGAGTGAGCCGCGGAGAGATCTGGGCACGCAGTGAGCATATGGCCTTTGCGATCGAGGCGTTGGCAAGCGCTCCTGCTTCCACCGAAGTAGACTCCGAAGCTTTGCTCACGCTCTCCAAGCGTGAGCGAGAAGTCGTTGACGCCTTGGCGGAAGGTTTGAGCAACCGCGAGATCGGCGAACGGATGGACCTCAGCCGGCACACCGTGAAGAACTATGTTTGCCGGATCTTCGAGAAATTAGGTGTGTCGACCCGCTTCGAACTGATGGTAGCTTTGACCCGAAGACAAGCGACAACGTACCGCAAACTCGCCGATGAGGCAGGGCCGTCTGATCTTCTGCCGGCGCTGCTTGCGGCTGCCGAGGCGGGAGTGGCCTCCGCGCAGTTTGTCGTGGGGCACATGTATCTCTACGGCGAAGGTGTTCGGCGAGACAAAGTACTCGCGTACAAGTGGCTGCTTCTCGCTGAACAGGCGGAGGAGGCATTCAGCGACGCCAGCCGTCGAGCGCGAAAAAAGTTAGGTACGGAATTGCTGTCCGTGCAGGTCACCGAGGCGGAACGAATGGTTTCGCAGTGGGTGGGCAACGCGGAGATCCCGTCCCTATCCCGAGAGCCAGGCAGTGTGGGGACGGCCAAAGCCGCCACTGGCGTCGCGTGATTCTTCGATTCGACCCGTGCACGAACCGGGCTGTGCTAAGCGTTGCCAACTCCTGCAGCCGGCTGCAAGAATTCTCAGCCTTGACAGAAGGATGACGGGCATTGCCGAATTGCTGATGGTCCTGATGGGTCTTGGATGGTTGGTTAAATCCGGCGCCCTGAGGCAGTTTCGGAAGCGTGTCGTCTAAATTTCTACAGTGCTGCGCCCGCCTGGGGCGCCGCGATCTTGAGAACTTTTCTCAAAATCCAACTCTCGCTTGTTCGCTTAGCGCCCCTTGACCTCTTCGACCGCGTGTACGCCTGCAGTGGGTTGTGACAGTGTGAGAAACAACAATTCCACGCGATTTGAAACGCCGAGCTTGTCGAAAATCTTCAGAAGATAGTTCTTGATGGTGTGCCGGCTCAAGCCAAGACGCGCTCCAATCTCTCGATTGGTCAAGCCCTCCGCCAGATAGTGAACCACCTCCAGTTCGCGGCGCGACAGCAGGTTCAGGCCGCCGGCATTGATGGCGCGAATTGTCGGTGCCGACGACAGAGCCTCCAGCGCGAACCGCACTTCGCGGCTGCTGGCCCAAACCTGACCTTCGTACACGACACGAACGCACTTGCACAGCGTTTCGAGTGACTCGTGTTTGCTGAAAATCCCGCGTGCGCCGGATCGGAAGGCATCGAGCACAATCTCGCGTTTGGGGGAATCCACCAGGATGACTGCGGGAATTTGGGGATGAGCGTCGTGAAACTCGCGTAACGTAATCATTCCGCCCATGGGGTCATCGTCCAGATTGGCGCTTACGATTACGACGTCGGGATTCTGGACCGTAGCAATCTCCAGAAACTCGTGCGAACTTGAGGCAGAACCGACAATACGGAGACGGGGATCGCGTTTCAGCGCCTCAGCCAGGAGGTGACTGTGGATCCGACTGTTGTCACCCACCAGAACATGGATGGGTCCCTGGTTCTGAAGCTCGGCGGACACCATTGGGTTCACCTCCAACCACATCCCATCGGCAAAGCTCGCCTTTTTCTGTCGTCCTCTCGAGGAAGACCTACGGCTTTACCTGTCTATGACGGGGAACTGCAACGGGGGAGGCGGTCCAAGTTACGAATGTAATACGGCTTCAGCCAGAGTAGCGCCCATCCTCGAGGTGGCACGACACGAAAAAGCTGCACTCAATTGCAATACTGGTCGGAGCGGAGTCCGTGCGGAAGCGGGAGTGGAAACTGCGTGCAACCCTTCGCATTTTTCCATTTTCGTTGCCGGAGCGAAATACTCTTTCGCCAGTGAGGTGCCCTCGGATCAGACGTGATCACCTGAACGCATTGTCGCAGATGAGCAAACCGACGAATGTAAACTATTGTAAAACTTTCGAGCATGCTTACGTTTACAACGAATGCGCTAGTTGGTTCATCACTCGGGAGAGCGTGCCCATGGAACCCCACTGTTGTGCCATGTCCTACGTAACGTTACCGGAATTCTGTACTAGTGAGACGGTCGAGTTTACCCGAGTGCGATGTTCCCTGTTCCAGAGGAACAACAACCTTCGCGCAAGAGTTCTTTTGTCACTAGGGCGCTCGACCTCTTGCAGCGATTTGCATCCGCCCGTAGTCTGAGCGTGTTCACCGGCAAACTTGGTTTCAATCCTCCCTCCTGTACGGTGAGTTCCCCGAAACGTGCTGTGCTGGTCCATTTGGATAAAACGGTCACTGTGACCCAGAGGGCGAAGCTATGAGCAGCAGCCAAGTGTGGAGCGTCGAATCACCAGCTCTTTTAGCGCCCAGCGCGGAGGCTGAGTGGTACGCGGTGCACACTTATCCGCGTCACGAGAAAGTGGTCGCGGACCGCATTCAGCAACAGGGCTTGACGACATTTCTTCCCATGCTGACCGAAATACATCGCTGGAGTGATCGTAAGAAAGTTGTGCAACTCCCGATGTTCAGCTGCTACGTGTTCGTTCAGTTGGTTCCCACCAACGAGCAGCGGCTTCGCGTCCTGCAAAACAACGGCGTGATCAGCTTCGTCGGCAGCCAGCGAGTCGGAACCGCGATTCCGGACGATCAGATTGAGGCAGTGCGAACGTTGCTGGAGCAGAGTGTCGATTGCGCGGCTCATCCCTTCCTGAAAATTGGACAGCGAGTGAGAGTGCGTGGCGGAGCTCTCGAAGGTCTCGAGGGTGTGTTCGTCTCGCAAAACGGAGATGACAGCTTGGTGATTTCCGTCGATGCAATTCAGAGATCACTGGCAGTTCGGATCAACGGTTACGATGTCGACCCTGTTTAGCCCCGCATAAGAAATAATCCGACCCGTCTCCCATAGGGCCATTCTCGGAGTTTCACCGTGGAAACAGAAATCAATTCAGCGCGCATGCTGCTAGTCAGTAGAGACCTTTCTACGCTTCGCTCGGTGGCGAAGGTAGGAGAGGCCAATGACTGGCAAATGGAAACGGCGCATAGCGGCTTAGAGGCGCTGGAACATGTGCAGTCCACCCCGTCTCCGGACCTTGTGCTGCTCGACCTGGTGCCGGATGATGCTGACAGTCTTCACACGCTGCGTTGGCTACGTCGCGTGTGCCCGCGAGTGCCGGTGATCCTTATCGCTCAATCGGAGAATCATCACGACATGGTAGAAGCGTTGCGCCTGGGGGCGCAGGATTTTCTCCTCAAGCCTTGGCAGGAGCAACAGCTGGATCGTGTTTTGAAGAGCCATCTGGCCGCGGCCAACCAGCGTGAAACACCTGTCGGCGGCGAAGAGATCGAACGAATCAGCGACAGCCTTTCGTTTGTGGCTGCCAGTCCAGCAATGAAAAAGCTGCGTGCCCAGGCCGAACTGCTGGCACAGGTGAACGTCCCGGTATTGATCGTGGGTGAACAGGGAAGCGGCAAGGAAACAACCGCGCGCCTGATTCATGAACTTTCCGTCCGTTCGGGGATGCGCTTCCTGAAGTTAAGCTGCGATGCACTCGCAAGCGACCAATTGGAATCGGAATTGTTTGGATCCTCTGCCGACGAGGTCAATAGCGGCGGATACCACCGGCCCGGAAAATTTGAACTCTGCAACCGTGGGACACTGGTGCTGGAAGAGATCTCCGAAATGTCGCTCGGCCTGCAAGCCAAGGTGGCGGCCGCACTGCAAAGCCCGCGTCTCGTCAAGAGAGGCGATGACAAAGCCGGCTTGGATGTTCGAATCCTCAGCACCAGCAAGACCGACCTCGATGCAGCCGATATCGAAAAAAAGATGAACAGAGATCTGCTCAGCCGGTTGAGCGCTTTCACTGTCAACGTGCCGCCGTTGCGGGAACGCAAGGAAGACATTCCGGTCCTGCTGGGGCATTGCATGAGGCGCCTGGCGCGGCACTATGGACTTCCTCCCCGGAACTTGTCGACCCATGCATTGCAGGGCTGTCAACGGTATTGCTGGCCGGGGAACGTGGACGAGCTCGAGAACTTCGTCAAGGGCTATTTGATGCTGGGCGACGATTCGCTGCTGATGCTGGGGGACGGATCGCTGCGCCAGGGAAATCCGCAACCCAAACTGGAAGTGGCCATTCAGCCCCCTCTCGACAATCTGAAGCAGCAGCCTAACGGAAACGGAGCGGCGTCCTCGACGCCGACGACCGAACCAGCGAGCTTGAAATCTCTGGTCCGGATCGTGAAGGAAGAAGCAGAGAAAAGCGCGATCGCGGGAGCCCTGGACCATACCCGATGGAATCGAAAAGCCGCGGCACGCTTGCTCCAGATCAGCTATCGAGCGCTGCTCTACAAGATCGAGCAACATCAGATGAGGCCTCCTCAGTTAGCGGACGCCTCCCGGCAACTCGAGTAACGGCAGGAAAGCCAGACCGTGTATAAGCAATTCTTCAATTTAAACCGCGCTCCGTTCGAGCTGTCGCCCGATCCGTATTTTCTGCTTCCCACCATGCGGCACAAGGAAGCGCTGGCCTCCATTTATTACGGAGTGTCGCAGCACAAGGGCTTCATCGTTCTCACGGGTGAAG
>WNFQ01002058.1_pt1 | contig 14489 bp, 12 predicted proteins | sample 5400171 | NCBI WGS metagenome assembly WNFQ01 (sample SAMN13153356, study PRJNA577476) | soil metagenome | isolation source: 20 cm soil under Madrone tree | place: USA:California | collected 2016-06-14
GACTCTCTTGGCGTGAGTTTGCCTTCCCGCCGGCGCCGGGAAAGCGTTCTCGGGTCCATGCCTACCATGGTCGCAAACCTCGTGGCGGGGATACCAAAAAGTCGGGCTAACTGGCTGAACCAGTTGACATCGAGACCCTCTTTGATGGCCTCGCGCATACTGTCTGGATGGTCGATAGCCTTTTGAACCTGCTGGTCAAAGCCGATGTTCATCTGTATGCCTGGACTATAGACAGATGTCTGAATCTATCAAGACAATTGTCTTGTCGATGGACTTCAGCTCCGCCAAGAATCAGGTTCATCACCCAAGGCTAACGATCTATCTCGTTTCAAAGGCGCTTATGGAAATTTCATAAAATTATTGAATTTTTACTCAGGAAAAGGTTCTGAAAACCGATATGAGACGCTGTGGGATGGTGCTTGTTCGCACGCATGACGGCAAAAAATGCGGATTGCGGATCGCGGAACGCGGAATGTAGAGTCCGCAACCGGCAATCCGAAATTTGCAATTTGGCGGCATCGCCACTGAGCCGATTGCTCGCCATGATTTTCTGCTTCGGTTTAGCCCCGGCCGTTCCAGCCCAAACCCCGGAGGAGAAATGCGGATTGCGGAATGCGGATTGCGGAATGGGTGCGGACAAGCCGACGCAAAGAGTCGAAGCGCAGACTCCGGATTCAGGTGGTCAGTTGTCGATCCTGAAGCCCAACTTGCTTGACGCCGAACGTCAAACATCCACCGACCAACATCAGCCAATCGAGCCGAAGCTACCGGCTGTTCGCTGCACGCTCGCTCCAACCAAGGATGCTGTACGATGGAGGGTAACACCAACAACACAATCAACTCCGGTAGTGCTGGGAACGCCGGTAGCGGAAAAGAACGAACCGATGCAACGGGTCGAATCGCAGACGGACAATTTGCAATTCGAAATCCGCAATTCGAAATTGAGCAGCCGAGCCTCGATTGATCCGGCCGCTTTAGCGCAAACGGCTAGCCAGCAACAATCCGTTGAGCCGAAGCTGCCGTCTGTTCGCTCCAAGATCGTTCCGAGTATGGATGTTGTACGATGGCGGGAAACGCCGGTAGCGCCGGTAGCGCCGGTAGCGGAAGAGGATAAATCGACGCAACGGGTCGATTCGCAGACTTCACGCTGTCCATTGCCGACAACAGAATCAACGCCGACAACGCCGGTAGCGGAAAAGGACAAATCGACGCGAGGGGTCGAACCGCAGACTCCGGCTATAAGCAGTCAGTTGGCGATCTTGAGTGCCGACCCGCCGAACGATTGCCGAATGCCGAATGTGGATTGCGGAATGAACAATCCGCGATCCGCAATCCGGAATCCGCAATTGAATAGCGATGCGTGGTTCCAGATTTCGACCGAAACTCCGGAGCCGACCGATATTCAAGAGACTGTCCTGACCACATCAACCGACGATGCTAACAAGGCTGGACCGCAACCGCTCGCTCAGGTGCTGGCCAATCTGGCCAGGGCCGCCGAGCGCAATTTTGTGGATCCCGGCATTCCCGCCGACGAAACGATTACCTACAATTTTGCGGACACTGACCTCGATCCTTGGGAAGCCTTTACCCGGATCGCAGAAGCCCGGGGTTACCGTATCGCTTACTGGGGCGATGTAATCACCTTAACCCGAAACCAGCAGGATACCCTTAGCCCGGTCAATCCGCATACGGTGAAGGCTGAGGTCTGGGTCTGGGTGGATCAATCTGCTAAATCCAGAGTCGATCGCCGCGAGTTGATCCTTCAGTTGGCTGGCGCCGATGTTGCTCCGAACAGCAAACCGCAAACGGTGCGCTCGCTCGAAGCTGGCAGTAAGGCGACGATTTCCTTCATCGATGCACAGTCCAAGCGAGGCGATAGCACTCTTCGTCTGACGGTTAATCCCGTTCTGTTGCCGAATGGAAACATCGAGGCCGGTTTAGGAATCGAAAACGCGGTACCTTCCTTCGACGGACACAAGGGTGTCACGATCCGACGTAACATCAACCACACCCTGGAATTGACCCCAACGAAACAGGTCGTCGAGATCGACGGCATCCTGATGCCGAGCAACGATCCGGCTGCCGGCAAACAGTCTTGGATTCAGCGGTTGTTCCGCAGCAAGAAAGCGCCAGAGAGATCAATAGCCCGGATGGTGGTGAAGTTGACAGTCGAGCCGGTCGCCGGTTCGCAAACCCCCATGCCTACCGATAATCCCGTCCGGATACCGGGGTCGGATTCGGGCAAAACCGGGATTGTCCTCACTCCGGGCCAAGTCCGGCGGACACCCGAACTCACTTCGATCCAAACTCCGGGAAGGAAGCCGTGAACGCTGGGAGCCAACAATGATTGCGGAATGCGGACTGCGGAGTGCGGAACAGACATCCGCAATCAGAAATCTGTTCCCGAGCCGGTTCCGAACCAATCCGGAGTCTGCGTATGAAATCCGCGGTTCGTACCCTGATTTAATGGGATGAGGACGCAGCGACGAGACCTGCGCTTATTCTTTCGCTCGATTTTCAGGGCCGGAATATGCATTACGGTCACTGTTTGCGGGTTCTTCTCGAACAAGCTCATCGCTGAAGAATCAGATACCGTCCTGCACGCTGCGGAAAATCGGTTGCTGGATCGGCTCTGGCAGATGCCGTTTTACTTGACTACGACCCGTCCTCGCCGGCTTGAGACCACGGCGCCATCCGGGTACGGACCTTGGCGCGAGCAGATTGTGGCGACCGTGTTCTGGGTGGGTGAATCCGCGAGTCTGCACAATCCGGTACCAAACGACACCAGTGCCTGGGATCACGCCTGGCAAGCCAATTTCGGCGGGACCGATGATCCGGGACGACGGACCGGCTTCTTTCCGACCAGGTTCTTGCCAAAACAGAATCCATTTTATTTCGCGCTCCCATTCAACGATCTGATCATCAATCCGACGCGCCCACCACTGGAACGCTTGATTCCGTGGTGGATCCAAGGACCACCGCGGGCCGGCTCTTCCAGCCTTTGTCAGGGCGCATGGATCGCGGTGCGAAACGCCGATGGCCGGATTTGTTACGCGCAATGGGAGGATGTCGGCCCATTCGAAGTCGACCATTGGCAATACGTCTTCGGCAATGAGCGTCCTCGTCCGAACCGGAACGGCGGCGCCGGTATTGATCTCAGTCCAGCGGTTCGCGATTACCTCGGTCTTGGTAGCCTCGATATTGTTGATTGGCGGTTCGTGAAGAAAGAAGAAGTTCCGCCCGGACCCTGGCTCTACTTCGGCAGAGAAGGAAGGAAGTTGGATGTACAGATGGTGGTGAGTGATTTGCGGGGACGAGCGAAGGCGCAGTAGGCGGTCGGCGTTTGGCGTTTGGCGTTTGGTCGATCAAACCCTGAAAATGCATAGTTTTCGACGACGTGGGAATCGCACCTCGAACATTGCACTGGATCTAAACGGCGCGTCATTTTCCATGGCAAACGATGGCGACTGCGGTTTGTGGTAACGTCACGCGAGCAGCTTCGGACGAGTTCTCCGGTTCTGCGAAAATCAAGCAGGTAGCGGGGACAGTCGCCGCTACCGGAACGCCAGCCGCCCAAGAACGCCTCCGGCTCACCAATCACCAATCACTTCTCACTATGCTTACTTCTCGCCTTTCGCCTGGCTATCGATCTCGAGCTGGCGACCTAAACCGAGGTTTGCGTAAACGACGCTGATCTCGCCAAGCGGAGGACCCAAATCATCGGCAGTTTTGACCTGCATTGAGATCAACCAGATCGCGCACCCACTCCGTTCCCAGCGGAATACACGCCGGCTTTCCAGGTAGCCGTCTACATTTTTTTCGCTCCCAGTCTCGAGCAGTTCCCCCGGGCCGAATGTTTGCTCAATCTCACCCCGCAAGGCCGCGAGGAGTTCCCTCGCCTCGTTGCTCTCCTCCGGCGCTTGATAATACACTGCGACCTGAACCAGGCGGTCGGCCTGAAAGCTGAATCCCAAGCGTTGGTAACGCTGGTTCGAAAAAGGTCCGCGCACCTCTATCGTCTCGCGCCCGGACGATCCTGACTGTGTCACGATCTTGGCGCCGGTGTGCTCGGCAAACGACAAAATCGGAGCTGATGTTTCTCCCCATTTCAGCCCGAACGGAGCAGGAATCACCTGAGCGGTCGCAGATGCAATGAGACTCAAAGGAAGTACGAGCAGCCCGCCGAACTTGGAAATGAGCAGCCTGATTGGCGGCAAATTCAACGGAAAGACGAGCGGACTGCGAACGAGGGCCGCTGAGATTCGCTTCGCGAAGGAAGACAAAAACCATTCCTTCTCCGCGCAGCGGAGTTTAAGCAGCCTGTCGACACGGCCACGGCTTTTCATATCAAATCCACAATCTACCGGTCGCTCAGCCATCACATCCGACAGGCTGCTATTGCGGTTTTTGTGCGGTCATTGTGCCGGAAGAAGAAGGCTCAACCGGCTTCGTTTCCCGTTCCAATTCTAGATCGTGGAGCTGTTCGCGAACCAGGGTCAGATCATCGTGCGTGCTGTGCAGCTCTTCATTGATCTGGTGCATCTGATTCGTTAGCTGTTCCTGAGCATCGAGAGCGGTCCCCAGAGCCTGCCGAAGTTGCGCGTTTTCATTGCCGAGATCCTCATTCTGCTTATGCAGGTCCGCACCTTGGCCGCGCAGGTCATCGCATTGATTACGGAGATCAGCAATTGCGGTCGCCAGTTCCGCAATTTCCGTCTGAACGGGATCGGCAACTCGGGCGGCATCCGGATGGGTTCGAGCCGAGGATTTGCATCCGCAAAGTCCGAGTACCAGCGTGAACGCTAGGGAAAGCAGAAACAGCTCACTGCCGATTCTGCAGTTGGCGAGGCTGGACTCGTTGAACCTGGGTAGCCTGCTGCTTCCGAGCTGTTTCATTGGGAGTTGTCGCCGGCTGATTCAGCGCGGTCCGAATCTGGTCGATCACTGAGCCAAGTTTGTCGTCGAGTTTCTGCTCTTCGTGGGCGTAATCCGACAGAACCGCTCCCACCGTATTGGTCTGGCGATTTCCAAGGGACGGATCGAAGCCCGGTTCTTTGAAGGCGTAGGGAGTTTGTTTCGGATCCGGCACGAGCTTGTACGGGCTCAACAGAATAACGGAGGAAAGGCCAGGGCGAATTTCAATCGGATCACTCTCGATCTTGGCGCTTTCCAGGGGAACAACTTTCCAACCCGGCGGTACAATGCCGACAATCTTTGGAGTCGATCGTTCCAGAACCAAAACAGATTCCCCGTTGGGTGCGGTCGCCTTGATCGCGCCGCCCGTCGATTCGGCTGTATCCGATTTCTTCTCGGCATCACCTGCTGCGTAGGCGGAAGTGATCAGTGCACCCGCTAGAAAAATTGACCCAAATTTTGTTTTCATTGGTTGGGAACGGTTGACTTCAGTTGGATAGAGACACCTTTTCCAGGCTCAAAGCCAGGTGCGCTTTCCCCATGACCGGCCGCGTCGGTGCTTGCTTTCTCGATTAGACTTGGGCTGTCAGACAGAAGAAGATCCTGCGGCGTGCTGGAGCTGATGATCTGGTTCCATTCGGCCAGGAGATCGGCGCCCTCTTTCCTCATGGCGGCCAACCGGGTTCGATAACTCACGAGCTTATCCAGCAAGCGAGCGATTGCGCGCTGTTTGTCTTTGTCCAACGCCATTAACCGACTTTCATATAAAACGGGAACATTCATGGGGACCTTGCGCACTTCTCCGTTCGTGCCGTCGGTGGCGAGAAATAGGCGACTGACGGTAATACCCGTCGGTTCCCACACAGATCCATCGGATTCGTCGACCGCTTTCGGCGGACTCTCGGACTGCGCATTGCGGTCTGCATCCTGCTTGATTGCGTCTGGCTTTGAGTCTGATTCCTTGAAGGGAGTGGGAGTCGGCGAGATCTTTTTCGGGGCTTTCGCAGGTGAACTATCGGGCAAAGAATTGCTATCAGGCAGCAGCTTCGGCTGGGTCGAATTCGGTGGCGTCTTCGTCTCGACCGGTCGCATATGTTCCTGGGTGTCATCTGGAGCGATCGCCCTGGCGTTTTTCATTGCCTTCTTCAGAAGTTCTGCCGACGCCGGAACGGCCCGTTCAGGCGACTTCTGCCCGTTCGGCGATCCGTTCGGGCGTTCTTGAGCCCTCGCCTGGCAGCAGAGCATCAAGAATAACGCGGAGAACGCCGCTATCGACGAAAACGCGGGGAACGGAAGGAATGCGGAATGCGGGTTGCGGATTGCGGATTTCATCATGGTTGGGTCAGTGAAGCATCCCTCTGCTGCGGCGAGGCGGACCGGTCGCTTCCAGCCAAGGGCTTCTCGCCCACAAATTGAGCAGTCGTGAGCCGATAGCCGTCCTCGGCATAAAGTGATTTCAGGATCGTCAGCCGTTTCGGCGTAACGGTCAGGATTTCGACGCGGCCCTGATCCAGGCGAGCGGCGACAATGGCAGGTGCGGACGCCTCCATACTTTCTTGGCCTTCCTCCGCCTGATAAATGAAGCGTCGTCCCGTGATTCTGTACCGCACGTTGGCATGATCATCATGCAACACCACAAAATCGTTATCGACACTCAGCCGAATCAAGAAGGCAGCAGATTCCGAGTGAGCGACCTTGGCGTCGGTGAGCTGAACTTCACTCCGAACTTGGTAAAGGCGGACAAGTCCGGCATTTTCGGCGGGTGTTGGACTCGGCTGGGAGACATCCTGGGGAAGCGGAATTTTGGCAGCCGTAGCGGCCAGAAGCCGGTTTAGTTCGGCAGGTTGTTTCGGATCACCGGCTACAGCAATCGATGCAAAGCTTGAGCAAGCGATGAACCAAAGAGTGGGTAGTGTCAAACGTGCCGCGTCCATGAGAATTCGGTCCAGTTCAATTCGTGATGGGTGGTGGCAAAGCTGATCAATGCCGTCTGGGAAGCGAGGATTTGCTCATCTCGCAAGAGAGCGGACGACTCGCAAAGATTGATGGTCGAGCTAGAGAGAAGCAAATGCATGGTTAAGGCAAGCTGCAACGCAAAATTTCCTTCTCCTAGATTCGGAGTGCGCGCCTCCAGCTTTAGCAGTAATTATGGTTTTTATGCAGAAATCCCAGATTTAGTGGCCTAAAGGCGGCGAAAAACGTCGGTGTTCGCATCCCGACAAAAGGTTCGACAAGGAAAAACTCTCGCACGGAGTTTCCGGAGACAGCCGTTGCTGAAATGGCTGTTGCTTACCAACAACGGGTGCAAAGGCTCACAGATGACATGAGCCGACAGCGTTGCGCATAGTGTCGCACTGTCGGCTCATGTCATCTGTTTCGCCCTGGCCGCCTTATGTCATCTGTTTGCCCTACCCGCATCTCTGTTTGCCCTACCAAGAAAAGGAAAGGGCGCCTCTTTTCAGAGACGCCCTTTCTCATTGTTTGCCCCGCCGATGCCGTTTTGGCGAAGCTCCCATTCCCCTCCAAACAAGGGCGGATAACCGTCGGCGCGTTGCTGACTTCCAATCAAGGCCTGTCATTAAATCGCGCACAACCCAGCCTCCATGGGATTTAATAATATCGGGTCTGGGGCATTGGCCAGGAATCCCGAACACCACAGGGCAAAATATATGTTCCTTCCGTAGAAGGTATTGCAAAAAATGAAAGAACTATTACTCGCGAAGTGTCACCCCAAGACGCTCTACTAGCAACCCTTTTAGTCGTTGGTGTACGGCATTCACTTCGTCTTGGGTCAGCGTCCGGTCAGTTGCTCGATATGTCAAACTGCAGGCCATCGATTTGCGGTCTTTTGGGATTTTTTCGCCGGAAGGATCGACAAACAGATCGAAGATCTGAATATCAGCCAACAGGGGTTCGTTGCCCGAGTACAGCGTCTCCAGCACTTTGGCAAATTTCAAATTTCGGTCCGCCAGGAAAGCAACGTCACGCGTGACCGAAGGAAACCGGTCGAGCGGACGCAGTTGAAACGGCTGGGTGGTTTGGTCAGCACTCAGTGCCAACTCGGCGACCAATACCGGATAACGGGAGCCGAAATCTCGCGCTTTGGATGGACGCAGCTGTCCGAGGCTTCCCATGGTTGAGCCATCGGTGCCAATGACTTCACAGATCAAGGCCGCCAAGAGATTCGGTTCAGTCCGCCGAAGTTGGATCGGACCGCCGATCGCTTGTTGGACAAACGCTTTCAGGTCAAATAAGTCGAACGGCCGAGGCTGCTGGTTCCAGGAGCGTGCCGAATTTTCACCGGCCAAGAGAATCGCGATATGGGTTAGCTCTTCGTCTCCGTTGGGATGAAACACGCGGCCAATCTCGAAAAGCGCAACGCTGGTCTGTCCGCGATTGAAGTTTCGTTCAGCGGAACGAAGAAGCCCAGACAATAAGGAGGGCCGGAGGATTTTTTGATCTTCGGCCAGTGGATTCTTCAGGCGAAAAACATCTTTGATCGTAGATAACGATTCCTGCAACGCTGCGTCATCGACCAGCACCAAACTCCGTGCCTCGAGTAAACCGAGCCCGGCGAGTCTCCGGCGCAATTGTATTTCTCTGTCGTGCCGGTGATCAACGGCAGAACTTGGAGTCGCCTGTCCGGAGAGCCGGCCGGGAATTTTCTGGATACCGTGGTAACGGCAGACCTCCTCAATTAAATCGACTTCTCGCTGTAAATCCGGGCGATGGCTCGGGACTAGCCATTGCTGATTGCCAATTGGCTTGAGTCCGATTCGTTCCAACAGCTCCGGCGCTTTGGCAACCGTGACCCCGAGCAGCGCATCGCACCGTTCCGGTCTGAATAGAATCGGCTTGGTTGCCGGCGGCAACTCCCCGGCAACAACGATGGCATCGGTGGTCTTTCCGCCGGCGATCTCGAGGATCAATTCTGTGGCTCGCACCGCCGAAGGCAGGACCGAGGCCGGATCGACTCCACGTTCGAATCGAAAACTTGCATCCGAGATCAGCCCAAGGCCTCTGCTCATGCTGCGGATAACCGCCGGCGCGAAATAAGCGCTCTCCAAAAGAATATCGGTCGTTTGATTGGTGACGCCGGTCCTTTCACCGCCCATGACGCCGGCCAGTCCGATCACTTTTTGCTGATCAGCAATGACCAGGTGAGATGGATTCAAAGTGTAGGACTTGCCATCCAATGCGATGAGCTCTTCTCCATTCTGAGCCATGCGAACCTCGATTCCGCCTTGCAAGTTGGCGAGATCGTAGGCATGAAGCGGTTTGCCGGTTTCCAGCATCACGTAATTCGTAAGGTCGACGACATTATTGATGGGGCGTATCCCGGCGGCAGAAAGTCTCGAACTCAGCCAGGCTGGGCTCGACTCGATTTTGACTCCATGGATTGCCTGGAAACTGATGAACGGGCAGCCTTCAGTGGCAGTGATGCGGACCCGAGAAGGATCGATGACGATTTTCGGATCGGTACTTTCATTTTCTTGAGAAAGCCGAACCTGAAAGATCACTGACAGTTCGCGGGCCAGCCCGCGATAGCTAAGCAGGTCGGGACGATCAGGCGTAATCTCAAGATCCAGGATCGTGTCAGTCGGATAGAGCTCTGACAGGGGTTGGCCAATCGGAGCATCGGGCGGAAGAATCATTAACCCGGAGGCATCTTCTGCTAAACCCAGCTCCTTCGCACTACAAAGCATTCCCTCGGACTCAACGCCCCGCAGCTTGCTGGCTTTGATCTTCAAGCCGCCAGGTAATACCGCGCCGGGCAAAGCGAGAGCAACTTTGTCAAGGGCTTTGAAATTCTTGGCGCCGCAAACGATCTGGCGATCAGCAGAACTACCGTCCGATACCTGGCAAACACTCAATCGATCCGCATTCGGATGCGGCTGGAACGATTTGATCTGTGCTACCACTATCTTTTGGTATTCCCCACCCTTAGTCTCGACGCCTTCCACTTCGACACCGGTAAAAGTGAGAGCGTCGACGATTTCTTCGACGGACCGGTTCAAATCCGGCAGGTATTCAGCCAGCCACCGCAGCGAGAGTTTCATGAATTGAACTGCGCTAAGAACCTTTGGTCGTTCTCGATCAGCAGGCGGATGTCAGGCAGCCCAAAGAGTGCCATTGCCAGTCGATCCAGGCCCATACCAAATGCGTAGCCGGTCCAAGTCTCCGGATCATAAGCCTGATCGCCTCGACGTTGGTTTACCCGCTCAAAGACCGCCGGATCTACCATGCCGCAGCCCAGCAACTCCATCCATTTACCGGCATTGACACCTGGCAGACGCACATCCATTTCCAGGCTTGGTTCCGTGAAAGGGAAAAAATGCGGCCGCATCCGTGTCTCTACTTTTGGGCCGAGCAATTCGCGGACGAAATATTCAAGCGTTCCTTTCAGATCGGCAACAGTAACGTTTTTATTAACGTACAGTCCCTCCAACTGGTTAAACTGGCTCAGATGCGTTGCGTCCATTTCATCGCGTCGATAAGCGCCGCCCGGAGCGATCACCCTGATCGGAGGCGCATCCGCAACCATCGTACGGATTTGGACGGTCGAGGTATGGGTACGCAAAAGCCGGCCATCCGGAAAATAAAATGTATCCGACTCGTTTCGGGCCGGATGATTAGGCGGCGTATTAAGGGCGTCAAAACAATGCCATTCGGTTTCAATATCCGGTCCGTCGGCCATAGTGAAGCCCAAGCGCCGGAAGATTCGGATCGCTTGATCCTGGAGCTGAGTGAGCGGGTGCAACGCTCCAGCTCGAACCGGAGTCGCCGGCAACGTTTCGTCTAAATCGTCGAGAGCAGCTAAATCCTGCTGCGCGGCAAACGCCTCAGATTTCTCCGCGAAAGAATGATCGAGCGTCGATCGTACTTCGTTCAGCAATTTCCCAATGCGAGGACGGTCTTCTTTCGACAACGAGCGCATACTTTCGCTCAGCTTCGAGATCAGTCCGCTTCGCCCTAAATACTTCACCCGCACCTGATCGAGCTCGATCACGTTGTGCGCATTGGCGATTTCGGCCAACGCATTCCTCTGCAAGGTGCCCAATTCGTCGTCCATAGCGGAGTAATTAATAGCCAATAGCCGATAGCCAATAGCCGATAAAATGACAAATAAGGACTCGATGCAGCAAATCCGTCGGGCGACTAAGTCCGGCTGCAGCCGGAGCTCGCCTAACCAGTTGTTTTCTGTGATTTGTCCTTTGTCATGCCCTCCGGGCTACGCGGCGCGTTTCTTCTCCAAAGCGTCCGCTGATTTTTGGAAAATCGCTTTGAACGCGGCTGGATCTGTCACGGCGAGATCAGCTAGGACTTTTCGATCGATCTCAATTTGGGCGGCCGCCAAACCTTCCATGAACCGGCTGTAGGTCGTTCCGTTTTCCCGGCAGATTGCGTTGATTCGCTGGATCCAGAGGTTGCGGAAGTTGCGTTTGCGCGTCTTTCGATCCCGATAGGCCCAATACTTGGCCTTCATGGTCGCATCCTTCGCGTATCGGAAAAGTTTGGAGCGACGCCCTCGGTAACCCTTTGCCTGATCTAAGACTCGCTTACGACGTTCTCTGCTGGCAGGAGCATTGGTTGCTCTTGGCATTGGTCTAGTGCCGCTTAAACGGCATCCTCGTGGACGGGCTGTTTTCTATTTTCTGCTCCCCGACCTCACCCGTCGCGTTAGCCCCGAAATTCTTCGGAGCAGGTGGGTAGCAGTATGTTGTCTAAGCAAACGGCAAATTGTCTTTGATCCGTGCTTCGTCGGTCTTATCCAAGACCGCGATCTTTGCCAATTGTCGTTTGCGCTTACCGCTTTTTGACACAAGAAGATGACGCTTTCCAGCATGGCTCCGGAGAACCTTGCCCGTGCCGGTGACTTTAAAGCGTTTCGCCACTGCTTTCTTCGTTTTGCGTCTTGCAATCGCCTTTGGCATAAAGAGCCCGGAAAGTATGCGCTAAGCTGGACTTGGCAAGGAAAATCTGGGTCCAGGGAGGAATAGCCGCGAAAGAAACTGATTAATAGCCACAAGGAACACAAAGATCGCAAAGAAACGAAAGGACTAAACGCCCTTTTCCCTTTTGGATGTCCGGTGGCTGGACACTCATCGCGAGGAGAAAAGAATAATAGCCACAAGGAACGCAAAGATCGCAAAGAAACGAAAGGACTAAACGCCCTTTTCCCTTTTGGATGTCCGGTGGCTGGACACTCATCGCGAGGAGAAAAGAATAATAGCCACAAAGAACGCAAAGACCGCAAAGAGGGAAGGGCCAAATGTTTCTTTAGATGTCCGGTGGTTAGACACTCATTGCGGCCGAGCAGAAGAGATCAATAGCCACAAAGAACGCAAAGGAAGAAAGTGACTAAACGCTTTTTAGATGCCCGGGGGAGAGACTTATTACGTACTTCCGGATCTGAAATTTGTAGCTGCCAAAGTTCATCAATAGGCCGTGCTCTTTTCGTGCTGATCTAAGGTAGCCCAATATCTGAGCGGTGTGTTCATTGGCAAAAGCCCGGCAAGCTTTGAGTTCTGCTATCAAGGTCTCCTCGATAAACAAATCGGCAAAGTATTCGCCAATTATGGTTCCATCTTCATCGAAAACCGTGATTGGATCTTGCTGCCTTACATTCAAACCGGCCTTTCTCAAGCGATGGGCCAGCGCGTTTTCGTATACTTTTTCTAAGTGGCCGTGACCATGGTACAAATGAATCGCGTACGCAGTCTCACGCACAAACTCACATAGTTCCTTGATGCTTTTCATCGGTGTTTCTTCCTGTGGCCATCTATTTAATAAGCCAGCCGAATGAAAGCAACAGAAAAGAGTTGTGTTGCATATAGTACCTTTTGCTTGACTCATTCTCAGTGGCGAAACCAAACCCGTGGTTCAGCACTTTTCTCTGTGGTCTTTGTGGCTATTCCACTGTTCTCTTTTGGGGCGTTGTGAGTCCTCGAACCACCACACATCTAAAGAAACATTTAGCCCTTCCTTTCTTTGCGATCTTTGCGTTCTTTGTGGCTATTATTCTTTTCTCCTCGCGATGAGTGTCTAACCACCGGACATCCAAAGAAACATTTGGCCCTTCCCTCTTTGCGGTCTTTGCGTTCTTTGTGGCTATTTCACTGCCCTCTTCGGACAGTAATGACTCTGGCACCACCGGACATCCAAAGAAACATTTAGCCCTTCCCCCTTTGCGGTCTCTGCGCTCTTTGTGGCTATTTTCGATTCTTTTGCGGCTATTTTTATCGTGCGTAGACGCGGCCTTTCCAGTTGGAGCGGCGGCCCTTCCAGTATTCCATCGCCGAAGACCAAGTCATTAACAGATAAAGCGTCGCGATGATCGGCAGGGTCATCGTCCAAAGAGGGGACAGCCGATAAAACCGGATAGTTGGCAGGTATGCAGCGATCATGCAGGACCAACCGGCTAAAGCCAGCACCTTGAGCATCGAAGAAGTTGTCGTTATCGCCAGGAAAGGGCCCCAGAACGCGATCAACATTAAGCAGGTGGTAGCTAACAACATGAGGACGGAATAGCGCAATTGCGTGTAGGCGGTACGCGCAACCATTCCCCAGAAACTTGATAGCTTGGGATACGGGCGATGACTTTTGACACTTCTGCTCAATCCAATCCAGGTTCTACCACCCGCCTCCTTCACTTTTTGCGCGAGCGTACAATCATCGATCACGGCGCCCCGCAACGCTTCGAATCCTCCGATCGCCATCAGCATTTCTGTTCTAAGCAATATGCAGCCACCGGCGGCGACGCCGAGCCGGCTTTGCGGATTGTTTCCGCGCGCAAACGGATAAACGAGCTTAAAGAAAAAGACGAACGCTGGAGCCAGCCATTTTTCCCAAAATTGATCGGTCCGCAGCGTGGCCATAATGGAGACGAGATCCAGGCTCTCGGTTACCAGCTTCTGGTGAAGCGCGAAGACAATGCCCGGTACGAGCTCGATGTCGGCATCGAGAAGGAGTAGGAACCTGGATGTGACGAGCTTCCGCCCTTGTTCTAAAGCCCACAGTTTACCGGTCCAGCTATTCGGCAATTCTCGCCCATCGATGATTGTGAGATTCTTTAGCTCAACGGCTTGAGCTTTCTCTCTGGTCTGGTCGGTTGACTGATCATCGATCAGAAAAATTTTGATATTCAATCCTTGGTCTCGCAATGCGCACAGTGTTCGTTCAATCCTTTCTTCTTCATTGCGGGCCGGGATTAAGACTGAAATCTCGGCGAGGTCGCCGATAGCAGAAGCCAGTTCGGTTGCTTCCAGCCGCTCGCGTGTGCTCCAAGGACGCCAGGGAACTATGAGCAGTCCGATCCAGGCGACGGATCCGATGATAATGAGCCATTGCATGCGAAGGGGGGGAATGTACAGAAAGATAGCTGCAAGAGAAAATAGCGCAGCGAAGCCGCAACCAAAAAGGACCACCGTATCGGCGTGTCGGCGTAGGGGCGTATCGGCGAAAAAACTTCCTCGCAAAAAGACAAGATTCTCTCTGGCAATAGTACAAAGATCGCAGAGCAGAGAGGATCGAGGTGAGCCGAGATGCTGAGAGGATTCTTCGTCCTCGTCGAT
>WNFQ01002697.1_pt1 | contig 14487 bp, 18 predicted proteins | sample 5400171 | NCBI WGS metagenome assembly WNFQ01 (sample SAMN13153356, study PRJNA577476) | soil metagenome | isolation source: 20 cm soil under Madrone tree | place: USA:California | collected 2016-06-14
ACTTGCTGAGAATTTTGTGTGGCATGGAAGTGTGCCAAGGGTTGACGTGGAATTTCGGGCTTATGGGACGTAGGTGTCTTAATGCGCGAGTTTTATAAGCGGATATAACACAGCACCAACGTACATTATAACCGGGAGGGAATAAGCGCGGGTCTCCACTGTGAGGATGAGGATGAAGAACTGGCATGGTATTGATGGTATGAGGGACGTGATGGAGATTGGATGGCATCTGTGCTCCGGAAGATCCTCCACTAGTACCCTGATACGTAAAAGCCTGGCCGACACCGACACCCAACTGAACGCGCATCTGGTGATGGCTATGTGCGTGGGCACTACGGGGCATTGCAGTGGGGTGGCCAACAAAGGAAGGGAAACCAGGATGCTGATTGGACATGCTTCCTCTCAGCGGAGTGGTGCGGAACTAAATAGGTTGGTGGTTGTTAGAACATGTAGGCTAGGCAAGGGGGCGGGATGGAATCACCTCTGTGGACGGACCGCTCGAGGCCCAGCCTGGGGGAGGACGGACTGGGGCCGAGGGATACACCTAATTGACGCGAAACCAAATGGTCAGTACGATCGTCGATCCCATCACACTGGCAGTGGGGACGGGCTCACTGCTCGAGTCGGATATGGCCAGTAGCGAAGACCTGGGGTTGGATACTCTGACATTTTTTGGGGTGGCAGGGATGGGGATGCTGGGACCGCAGGTTAGGTGCCTCTCTTGTCTTCAAGTGTGTGCTTATAGAGGCTCTTCGTGGGTTCACTCTCTGTGGCTGGCGACCCAACCCGGGTTGTAGATCACATCTCTGGCACCGTACAGTTCCCCTTCGAGCCGGGATGCGTGCGTGAGGTGGCACCAAATGAAGCACATGAGCCGCCATATTGGCTATTTCAATTTTCATAATCGGCAATGCGGTACCAATTTGGGTTGAGGATCTCGATCGGATCTCTGATAGATCTGGCCGTGATGTGCACCACTAGTGGGTCCCTGCCTTTTCCCTCGTTGTCGGGGCAGGGAACAGGTAAAGGATCTGAGGAGGGGGGGAGGAGGGAGGAGGGAGAGGGGGGATCAGCGAAGACCAGGGGAAAGAAAAGTTAATCTATCCAGTTGTTGTTATACATAAATAAAGAAATAAAGGCGCTGTGCTGAATTTGCATACAGTAGTTCGGTTACTAGGGGGCAGGGTCACTGTCACAGCATTGGGGCCTGTCCCTCCTTCTCCTTGCCTGCCCAGTGCTGTGAGCGGGTTGAAGGCAAGCTTCGCATGTGAGCGCTGGTATGTGCGACCAGTTGGCGAATGACGAACGACTCTAGGACGAGCGTTTGTGATTCCCAAATGGAGTCTGACACAATGCGCGCTCTTTTCCGCTGCGCCCCGACCAGCCACTGTGCCAGGGCTTGTTTCGAAAAGGCCATGTCCCTTCGCAATTCGTGGTGCCGTCCCTCGGGGTTTTGTACTCCTTCCGACTGACAAAGTCCAATTCATGGGCGAGTCCTCTTTCATACAACCCAAGCTCGGCCCTCCGTTTACGTTGGTCGTCATCGCGTCATCCCTCGCCTTTCCATGAAGCTCGCCACGGCTCTCCACTCTCTTGGGCTGACTTGCTCAGCCCTTGACCTCTCAAAGATCATCGTCACAGTCGACACATACATAAAGAAGGAGACACCCATCGCAAAACCTCCTCTTCTCGCGAATGTTGGACCCGACGGCATTGTCAGTCATGGGGCACTAGTACTGTATATTTTTATCACCAACCACACACGCCTGGCGCGTCCTTCTCATTTGTGTCACACGCTCCCCATAGGCGGGCTTCGTGATCGCCAGCCCAAGCAGTCAGAATCCCGACTCTATTTGTATTCCTGGGCCCGCGACTCGGCTCTCGTCTTCAGGCTCCTCGTAGAGGACCTTGTTTCAAGAAGCGACGATCCATCATTGCGCCGACCAACCGACGCATACATCTCCGCCCAAACAATCATCTAGCAAACCACAAATCCGAGTTGCCCTGCGGGCAAAAAGCGGGCTTCGCGAGCCCAAGTTCAACATTGGTGGCTCCGCATTTCCTGCTCCTTGGGGCCGGCCGCAACGAGGTGTGCGAGCGCCGCGTTTTTGTCACCAAATCCGGGCTGAACGGAGCACAAATGTGGATCAATAGTACGCCGTGTGATCTATTCGTGTCAGGTCAGTAATTGATGTCTTTTTTTTGAATCCGGATTTGTATTCCGCAGCGCGTGCAACTTGGCACAGAGACGGTCGCGAAGAGTACCTAAGCATGGGTAATAAGGAAGTGAGATAGTTGTGGGCTATCTATGTGCGGCATACAGTCTCAGGCTGTTGTGTGGCGGTCGTGTATGCGTGTGTATGTACGTTGCAGCGGAGGTGACTCCGCCACAGAAGGAAACACCCTGTGCCTCAGTCTGGTTCCAGACTGCCCGGGCCCCGCGGTTTGTTGCAGGTCCGTCTCCTCTAGAACCGAAGCAGCCCTTGTACGCGCTTCGGAGTTTCGAGGAGCTGTTGGAAGCTTCGTGTGCGGCCGTTTTAAACCTTAGATGTTTGTGGCGCGCCACGGTAAAAAGAGTGCAGTGCATGATAACATGTTCTGCCGTTTGAAGAGGTTCGCCGCATTGGCAGGCGATTTGATCTGGAGTGTGTTGGGGGAACAATAATAAGCATGTTGTGTTGCGCGTGTACTGTATATCGAATCGAGTGTTAAGCGGGGACACGCCTTGGCTCGGCTTGAGCTCGAGGCACGACGAGAATCCACATTTGGAGCGCGGAAAAAAGCGTCAGTATCCAACTAGACAGGGATTGGTTGGATTGGGAGATGGGTGCGAAACAGACAGGGCATGGGAGCCAATACGAGGGCGACAGAATAACACTTTTTCGAGCAGGCAGTGCCAGTGCGCTTGGCTCTTGCTATGTGAGGACGGACGTAAGGTGGATTGCCGCTAGGGATTGGTTACTGTAGGTTGGGGCGTTCGGCTCCAATTCATAGCGCTTGCAAGAGAATATAATACACATTCGCGAAATCAGTGGCTGTTGAAGAATGGCAATTCGACCTACGTGGCCCATCATCCGATTAAATCTCAATCTCGACCATGTCGCCACCTTCTGGAGGGAACCGACGTCGGCCAATCCCCCCCCCTCGCTTCTTTGACTAACTAAACAGATTTGACCCTCCAGGAAGAGATCAACGTTCAACTCGAAATCCCTTCTTCACCCTCCGCCGCCGTACAGCGCCGATCGCTCCCCGAGGGCCTTTTGCTTCCCTCCGGACTCCAGCGACACGCCAAAAGCCGGGAATACACAGTACTCAAGCTTATGAGCGTTTTATGCGAGTCCCGTCTCCGTCTCCGAGTCCGTCTCCGCTCCCGCCAATTGTAAATTTTTTATTCTCCTGGTGCTCCACGCAGTCGTTCTGGGACCCGGATGGCGCATTTACGATCGCGAATACGAGTGGCGGCGGATGATCCGGCTTGGACTCGAGCACGGTGCTCGCCTCGAACCACACATTCGGTCCTACACAGGCTCCTCTGTGACGTTCCGGCCATATGCTCCGATCGCGCTCTCGCCAATCTCAAGAAATACATCGAATTCGTTTAGCCGTGTTTACTCCCTGAACAGGGTCGCATGTACGATCGATCCTGTCGTAACTGGGCGATATCCCGAGGATGTTTTCCTTTGGTGTACGTGCACAGATCTTTCCCCGCCGCCAATCTGACATCTGACTTTCACCCCGATTTTTTTCAATTCCGATCATTTGAAATTATCTCTCTCTTGGTTGGACGGAACGATGGGACTGGGACCATGGTACAGTACCTCACCACACTCGCCGTTGGGATTAACTCTACGATGCGCTCCTTGTCTGGCCCGGGGACGCGCCCCGCGGGATCGAGGTGACGCCCATATCCCGAACCTTTTTCACGCAGTTCGTTCCCGGCATCTCCTCAGGAACGTACTGCGCAGACTCAAAACTCTGACTCGACCTTCGGCCACGTTCTCGGATGGAGGACCTCTCCGCAGCGATCCGCGGATATGCTGACGGATTTTTCTCGCCATCCGTCGCGCGACACACTCCCGCTGACGCCAGGTCCGCAGATGAGTTTTACAAGTCCAGCGGGGCCCCAGCGAGCGCTGCCGAACTGTTGTGGAGTTACGCGGCCGCGCTAATGGCCTTCCATGCGAGGAAGGGTGGGTCCGGTGGAGCTTGAGGTGCAGAGAATTTGGAAGTCGTCCAATGAGCCGCCAGGCTATCGGAGTAAAGATGATCACCTTCGTTGTGTATCGATGGGCCCAATCAGTCACGGTTTCCACAGTTGTGAAGTATAGTCGCGAAATGGCAGGGTTGCGGCTAGGGGTTACTCTAACTGGTTACCACTGTAGCCACGTGAAGGTGCAACGTTTGCCTCGATTCGCCGATCTATCATGTGAGACGTCTGAAGTCTGTTCCCCTCGTCAAATTCCTACCGCTCGCAATCAAATTCTGGCGTCTAGACTAGCACTGTAGGCTTACTCATAAGTTATGTGGGTAACAAATGTCAAGGAAGAATTCGAAAATCCGGAGTGGGAAAAATCATTTAGGTACTGTAGCTATGTCAGCGAGTCCTAAATACAAAACAAATGATGAAAAATGTGCGGGATTGGACAAGGCAACCTGTAGGATTGGTGCTATGCTCCAAACTTAAGTGCATAGAAATAGTCGTATGAATGTCTGGCCTCTCCTTTACGGACCACTACGGACGATATGGGTCGGAATACCGCCCCCCAGAGTTAATAGGCCGCATGTGCATCGATGGTGGCGGCAGCGGCTCTTGAATCGCCTGATATGGGTTTCGGGTGAAGGCACGGACACCTTTGCGGCGCTTACGACAGCAGCACGCGTACAGGCAGCAACCCATAACGGCGAGCACAAAGGCCAGGCACCCGACGAAGATATACGGCCAGTTGCGCGCTATCGCACCCTCGAGGTGCTGTTTCTTCTCTGTACCTGAGACTGGGGAGTGCGCCTGCTGCGAAGCTGGGAGGAGGGTATTCGAGGAAGAGCCCGTCGTGTCTGTGCCATTCATGCGGACCTTTACAAAGTCGGCGAGCGCGGTGGTGGGGTCGGTCAGGGAGAGCAATTGGATATAGGGATCGCCACGATCGTTGGACGAATCCGAGACGAAATTTCCATAATCAAAGAGCGTATAAAAGTTGCGCACTACGCGTTGAGGAAAAACAAATAGAGGATGAACTTCGGCAGGATCATGAGGACAAAGGGTACTTACGGGCATTCATGCCAAGAATCATGTCATAGGATCCAAGCATGCTGAAGGCGGTCGAAATGGGTTGGAACTACGGCCCAAGCGCTCGTCAGCAAGGAACAATGCTGCATGTGCAGCACGCGACACTGACCGCGCCATCACAAAGACCACTTGGGTTGTTCGCATCGAGGTCATTACTGACAATGTCCAGCGGGTGTATTGGCATTTTGACACCGCCGAGAACGAAAGCCAGACTGAGGTTTTGCTTACAGGGCACCTTCCAGATTCCCGCTTGCGTGTTGTAGGTGGCGCCCTGAACACGTCCGTAAATCGCATCGGACATCTTGCGTGGCACTTGGGAGAACGTGAACCCGGAGTCAAGGACGGCTACCATCTTCCCTCCGGAAATATGTCTCACGATTGACTCCCGGGAAATGTCGTTTCCATCAGGACCGATGACACCTTTCGAGTCGGTAACGACGGCCCAGTGCTGGTTGGAAGAGTCCAAAAAGGCATCTTTTAGCCAGAGTTTGGTTTGTGATGTAACATTCTCGTAGCCAGAGATAAGTTCAGAAACAGTTATTTGGCCGGTAATTGTATCTGTCGGGTCCTTCGCTCGATTGAGTTGTAATGATATGAAGTTTTGAGTGGTTTTGTTTAGTTGAAAGATGCGGGATAACGGTGTGTCACCTGTGTCGTTCCCGACTTTACTCCGGACGACGGATGTGGTATCGAAACCGAGGCCGATGAGACCTTCAAAACCGTTTGATTGGAGGGTAGGCGAAAAAGAGCTGCTATCGTGGACAAGGACTGGAAAAAGGCAACCTGGTGAGCGACCAGGAGACCCGTTGTTATGGAAGAATTACTGTAAGCCTGGTCATCCACAGTGTAATTATCGAAAGTTAAAGAAGCCTGGTTGATGTTCCCTAAAGAACCGCCTTTAGTTTGGTAGGTTCCAATATTGGGGAAGTACGTACCTTTAACATCACCGACGGCATACGCTACTGAGACCTGCTTTCCCGTGTCTTTAGTGTTGGAAACCGTCCCAGCTACCCAGAGGTCAGCGCTGAGGGTTTGATGAGTAAGAATGGGGAGAGAGAACGGGGATAGACATGCCTGCCAGTATCGAGAACGACGCTGAAGTTGTTGCCGCCGAGATTGATGTCTGCGCCGTAGATTAAGTTACCGCCATTCTTGATAGAGATACCGGTGAGATTGCTGCGCTTGGAGAGGTGGTTAGAATCTGAGAGGAAGCCGCGAATGGGAAAAGTGATGGCAAGGGCAAGGTGTATGGAAGAGAGAGGGAGGACGAGCCCCAGCAGACGCATGCTTGGTTGGGGGATGGAAACAGCACAGCAAGAACAGACACAGCCGCACGCATTTATCAGCCATTTCTTACGTAATATCACCTCCGTTCCGTCCCTCTCCCACGTCCCCACCAAACCAACGGTCACCATGGCCGCACTTTGTTCTCCTTTACCCTCATGTTCTCCCGCCTTTTCGTCCTGCTCCCTCTCATCTTTCATGCCTCTTTCCACGTTTCCGCCCTTCGTTTTGCCGTCAACGGAATGCTTATATCTCCTCATGTCCGCAAAAGAGACCATATATCCGGCCTTGACAACTCCCAAAACCTAAAGTATTTTGCCAATATCACCCTCGGAGGACAGCCCTTTTCTGTCGACATCGATACTGGGAGGTAAGCAAATGTTCCTTTTTTTGAGACCTTTAAAATTCAACTCCTCAGTTCCGATCTGTGGGTTGCGGGTCCTGTCCCTAACTCGAATGATACTGGCGTTCCTGCTGGCGTTCAATATGCCGTCGGAGGTGTTAATGGAACGGTGAAGACCGCACCATTGACATTCCTGAACTTCTCCGTGCCAAATCAAGCATTCAGTATGTTTCGAATTTGTCGTCGTCCATAATTCGCCAACATGCCCTCTAGTTCAGGTCAATGCCTCTTCTGATTATCCAGCAGGTCAAGGCCTCATTGGTCTTGGTCCGAATGTCGGCTCAAACGTTCATGATGCGCTCAAGAAACAACCTCAAGGCGACACCGTTCTTGACCGAATTTTCCGCCAGGATCCATCCACCCCAAACACCCTCACCGTCCTTCTCTCACGTTCTTATGACCCCGCCGAGCAATTTCCTGGTGAAATCACGGTATCCGATATCCTCCCCGGCATGCAGAACATCTCAGAACAACCCAAGCTCACCGTGAAGTCTGTCCCATCATCCCGATCGGGTGGCCAACATTGGCAAGCCCTTCTTGACCCAAATGGTATCATTGGCCCGGACGGGCAACCCATAATACTCTCCTCTAAAGTATCAAGTACGATGAACTCATCGTCATTGACCGTCATCTTCGATACGGGCTTTTCTTTTAACCAGGTCCCAAAGTATGATTAGTCTTTCTGGACTGAGAGATTCAATCTCATCGTGGTACGGCTAGATATGTCGCCGATGCAATCTATTCTCGCCTTCCCGGAGCCGTTTTCAGAAATGTCACAGCAACTGGCCCCGCCTGGACCTTGCCATGCAGTGTTGAAGTCAACACTACAGTGTTATTCGGCAACAAATCATACCCCGTCCACCCGCTTGACATGAGTCTTAACCTGACGAATTCCTCTGGGGAGCAAATCTGTGTCGGTGGGGTGTGTATCATATCCAGGAGACCTCCGTATATGTCCCATGGACTTATTTGTTTCAGTTCCAGCCGATCACGACTGGCGCCGCGCCTGACTATGACGTGATCCTTGGTATGGCATTCTGTAAGTACTGCTGAGTATTCGCCCTCACGGTCGTCATACTAAGCCCTGCTGTAGTGCGCAACGTATATCTACTCATAAATTATGGCGATTTTGTTGACGGGACTACGAATAAGGCACCGCCCTATGTGCAATTATTGTCACTCACGAACGCCACTGCTGCTCACCTGGACTTTGTGCAAGCTCGGCTCGACGGCGTGGACACGACTGCTACGCAGATGTTTACTGCTGGCCGACCTGTCAGCAGCCCCAACGTCCCAAATAATGATGGCATCCAAACGAGGATGATCGTGATCTACGGTGTGGTTGCTAGCTCTTTCATCCTGGTCTTTTCCGCAGTCACCGCATATATCATTTTGAAGCGCCGGCGTAGTCACCATCTCAACACGTGCTCTAATTTCCCCGCCGCTCACACTGAGTATGACCATACTGCATACCATTCCCTTCAAGATGCCCCTCTAGGCGAAACGAATCGTGTGCAGGGATACTACACTGAGGTAGATCATGCATCAATGCATGATCCCCATGCCGAGACTACGCGTGCACGAGTTGGGCCCACACATGAAGGAGACTACAGTGGGCCACCGCCGAAATACCAGGAACGTGATCCATGGGAGGGTCAATGATGACGTTGATGTCTGTACGAATGATGCTGTTGCTAACCGTAGATGACATATTAACTTTTTACATCACACTGACATTCCTGCTTATATCTACGCAGTTCAAGTTGAACTACTTCACGCACTATACCATAATCTCGATGGATTCTATAGTGGACACTCGGGTGTATCGCATCGTGCATTAATTATAACTCGTCTTTTACTCTTTACAGCTTTAAGCGTATTCACGGATCGGCGCACAGATCGGGAATAAATCACAGCGCAATCGTGCAATCGATTGTGCGGGAGTTGACTGTCGGTGTCATCTCCATTTAGATCCATGTCAACGTCGTCTTTAGTGCTACGAACCAAGGACAAGGACAAGGTGGCCGTTGTCGAAAGTACCTGCGAGCGTCTGTGATTGGCCTATGTCATTCCTATACTCAGCTAATCCAACCCATCCCGCAGTGCGGCAGTGAAGGTCAGGCAGGGACCACGTATTTCTGCTGGCAATATCCCCAGGCCGTTATGTTCGGGGAGCGACTCGGTTTTCTCGGTCATCGAGCCGTAATGATCAGACCTTATAGCAGCGATCATGCAATCAGCGCTGATGGTAGGAACTGATAGTGAGACAATGGGCAGTGTTGTCGCCAGGTGAACATGCAAACATGATTTCCAAAAAAAAATGCCAAATCTGCTCGCGACGGTGGGCAACAAATGCGAAATGTGGTATCATCGCCTGCGCCGCGCCGCCCCTTGCGATGGGAAATAAATTTGAGAAATTCCAAGAGTTCCAGAGTTCCCACTGCGCACATGCTGAGCGCCGATCCCCGATAAGATGCGATCAAACGTTTGTGGTTCTTATACGCCCAGCATTACTCGTTTAGGGAACGGACACTGGGCACGGGACTAGGAACATAGTTAGTACCCTGAATTGTGGGGGGGAAGGGCTCCAGGGGGTGGGATCTCGAACTCCACGTACGGTATCACCCCCAAACCGGTGGGTCGACTCGGAGAACAATGTCTGAAAAAAATTATCTCTTCAGCTCTGTGTGAGCCCTCGGCGATCGCCCCCTTGAGCCCTGCGCTTCTACAGCGCTTCCCCTATCGCATGGGGTGGGCCGAGTGAGCTCTTCGATGGCCAGCGTGTTAGACCGGGGATGATTTTACCCGAACATAATGTGGCGTGCAATCACATCCAGGACAGGATCAAAGGACGGTCACAAGGTTTTATTTAGTTTAATACGGCCGATGTGCTCGATGATGGCGATCAGATTATCAAATTCGAGACAAATGAGGGGGGTCAGGCGGTTATATAAAGTGGCTCGATTCCCCCCCTTGTACTACAGGGTCTTAGACTCAATCACCTGCTTACCTTGTCACTACACGCTTTTACATAAATCATCATCATGGGTTGGTTCGACGACGACCACGAGCACGCTCAGGCTTACAATAGTGTGAGCTTGTCCTTCATGATGTGTGCTTTGTCGTGTTTGTTCACAACTGGGTCTAGTACCAAAGTGCCCCAAAGCACGAAGCTCACCTCAGCCACGAGCTCATTGCTGGTGCTGCCTCCTATGAGGTTCGCCCCTTGTTGTGCCCTCATTTCCCCTCATTGTTCAAACACACACTAGGCTGCCAAGGCATATGAACAGCACGTAGCTAAAAACGGCCAGCCTCCTAGCCATGCCAAGGCCAAAGAGATCCTGTAGGTCACGTTTTGTATGCGTCCAGATGATTGGTACTCATGGTCTCCAAATAGTGCTGGCTTCGCCGGTGCCTTCATCGATAGGGAAGTTGAGACCAAGGGTGTAGGTCACGTCTTACTTTATATCCGACAGATCTGATTTGGTGCCGCTTGACAAAACAGCTCGATTTCCTCGACAGGGAGAAGGCGAAACATCAGGGTGGGTATTAATCGCTTTTCTTGAAACGTAGACAATGACCTGACGTCGCCGTGTAGCCAAGCAGCATTGCGAGGAGGCTGTTAATCAATATGGCGGGTATTGAAGGAAAGCCTGCATGGATGCGACAGCTCAGAACAAGGATGGGTTGGCTCTATTGCATCAGGCTTTATGACCAAGTGGAAGTTCGTAACCTGTATGCTTATGCAGTAGTAGCACCCCGATCGATCGTGAATATTGCTCGTAAATAATTGTTTCAAACCGTCAAATCACGGTCATGTGACACCATCGATAAGCAAAAGGGAAAACGTAGATCAGAGCCTGGCCTCGTCAGAGAATCTATAGAAAATATGCCACGAGACAGATCCAGCGCCCACTTGATGACCGAGGACCAGGGGCTCATAGTATCAGCCGTGTTTCGCGTTATCGACTCCACTTTTATCATTTCTATCTGGGTCGCTAATAGGTCAACTCAGAGATTTCCGATGTCTTGATTCAAGATCCGGTGATCAAATCGCGTGCAACATCTGTCTATAGAAAAGTGGACAGTACGTTAGTCCTTCCAAAAAATGACGCCAATTACCTTTCAAACAAAGAGTGAAGGACGGGTGGTCGGCCTGGCCTGTCGGAAAATGGTACTTCAGTTCCAAGGGAAGAGTGCTCCACCTGAGATGAAGGGGATCCGTTAAAAAAAGCATTGCTTCTCTTCCATATTAAAATATAATGGTCCCTCAATCTCCTATTGCAACGTGAGTGTATCCACAGGCGTGCGGCTCACCGCTCCAGTGCCACATGTGAGGGGGGTTCCAACCAAAGACCACAATTCGGGGTAGGCGTCAAATGGCCCAGATGTTCACAGGCCTACCGACATGGATATTGAACTCAACGGTATTACCCAGTGCTAAAAAGGTGTATTAGTGAACGAGTCCGAATCCACCCGGGTCCACTGGCACCCGGCCTCGTCCGAACTGCCAATACTGGTGTCAGCCACGCACCGGTCCTCATTGTAATAAGCGGAGAAGGAATGAGAGTCAAACGGGTTAGACTGAGCGCTGGAAACCAGATGATGTTCCATGATAGACAGGAACCACTCGTCCGACGGCCATGATCGGGGCATAGCAAGTCCTCGGTAGGCGCTTCACCATGTGGCAGGGTCGACCTGATCAGTCTCTTGATGGGAGAGCAACGACATACCTGAGGTTATGCGGCTCGAAGCAGCGCAATTTTACAGAATTGAACAATTCCCAAGAGTGGGTACACCATACGTGGATATCTTGTAAAGGTCACTTCTGCGAAGGGATTTATTACGTGCGGAACTCGGACAGGACGATCGAATGGGCGCTGACCTGTTTAATCTCAGTCAGTCAGCTTCTATCCCATTAGGATGCTTCATTCATTCATTCCTTGAATGTCGTTGATCTGGCACTGCCACCACCGTCCAGCTCTTTGGGATTGGTATCGTAGAAAAGAGAGACGCCCGTGACCGTCGCTGTCTTCGTCCACAACGATATGCCCAACATATACATCGGCAGACGGTCTGACTGCGGAATTAGATCGACCGTGTGTCGAGGGTATATGCATGGGCAAGCAGTGAGCCCAGGGATACGACGTAGCTGTAAACTTGAAGGGTACGCAGGCGAGCGAAGTATATGTGTATCACGACTCGTAGACCATCAAGTGGAAAACGCGACAGTCAGGAATACCAGGTACGACCAAACGAGTGTGCAAAAGGAGATGTGATATATCGGCACGCAAAGATGGTGCAGTGGCTGTGAAGCGTCGGATCACGGTCGTAGTGAGCCAGGTACATTACTGTAGGTTTGGCTTTTGATTTGAGCGAGAGCGTTACTGTGGGTGCAACGCGCGACCACGTGTCTTGGCGCTAAAATTGTGACCCTTGGGCTTGACGTGGCACTGACACTGACACGACACATCATGCGTGATAGCAGTTGTATTCGCCTGTCATCGAGCTCACAAATCGCTGCGGATGCTATACTTGGCGATAGTAGACACAAAATAGAGTCAGGGCTTCTCAAGCTTTTTTTAGGGCCAATGAGTCAACGACTCAACGGTTAGTCATGTTGGGTGAGTAAAAGAACGTAGAAAGAAAAGGACTTGGAAAGGCAAACTCGTAGGTCAATTTATAATACACTGCAGTAATAGGGTAATGCGGCGAGGGGACTCCGGAATGCCATGGGAATTGACGAAATTGACGCAGTTGACCGCGTTAGACAACCCATGATAGACAACATGTCCAATTCTGTCACGGTTGCCAGGTTGATGAGGAACTCAGATTATTGTGCTGTAGGAAGCCATCACAACGGCGTAAAAAAAGTCAATTCAACTAGTCCATCCGAGCCTGAACGGGCTAACCAGTCCGAGTCCACCCCTGGCCATGGCCGAAGGGAGGCAAGAAGCTATTTAACCGACGCTTGACCGTCTGTCGTAAACCATCTCGACTGTGGTCGCGTCGTGCTTCATTCCTACATCTTATTGACAGTTACGCGAACCATAACATCAGGGACACGATCCTAGTAACCAAAAAAAACATAAGAAAGCCACTATGACATCCCCCTCGCCCATGTCTCCCGCTCATACAAACATTGAAACCCCCCGAAAAGCACGAAATCAACAGCTTCAACAAGAAACTTTGGAACGTATAATCATACTGTTGGAAAACAGAAAGGACAGAAGAAGCTACCATAGATAATAAAAACTTTGGCAGTCGTTTCCCAAAGGTCCCAAGGGAAGACGGTAGACGAAGACGAAGAAGACCAAAGTGTCCAGGTTGGACGGCGATGTCAGATACACAAGTTATGGACCACGGCTGGTGACAAACACAGGATGAGTACGGCAATAACTCGGCCTTAAGAACCATGCAACACACGTTATATCTGTCTCCGCACGACTCCTTATCCTCGGTGGGGTAGAAAAAGGACGCTGTGGCATGTTTTCTCTAACGCTCAAAGTAGATGACAATCGATACCCATGCACAGCTATCGGGGACAAGTCGGGTATAAGTTCTGGAACCGAAGGGACCGGTTGTTGAATCGTGCTCATGGCCGTCGCACAATGCGTCTGCGCTTGCGGAAAGTACGACGCACGAGGCGTCGAGGTAGGGGAAGAACTTGCCTCTATTGGCGTTTTTACATCGTCTGCCACATTCAATGGGGGTTAGTGTACAGCAGGGCGCTTGAATATGACACAACGTACCTTCACATGGGTGAACATAAGGACAGTCGTCACTGTCCGGGCAGACGCCGTCCTTGTAGCGCGTGCAGATTGCCCCTTCAGGCCAGTCAGTGGGCATAGACTTGATACACATGTGATGTACGTACTCTGTCCACCCATCATAACACCACCCCCAATGACCCGCCACGTAACAGGGTAAATGTTTCGCTCGTGCTCCTCATCAAACTTGGAGTGTGATTCAGAGGGTGACAGAGGGGAGAAAGCTGAGCCATCCGAAGGGGACTCCTGCTCGGGTTGGGGTGATTGAACAACTGAGGGGTCATGGATGCTGCGAATCAAGAGATTAACAAATGGACCAGATATCATAATGTGAGCTCACAATGTGCAAAGGCTGCCCTGGGGACAGCCACCGTCTTTTTTGTAAAATTTGCACTGTTTGGCTGATAGATACATACGCCAGACGTGAGTCGAAAATAACGGCATACAAGTAATAATAGTCATCATACTTTTGAGTGCTTTCAACTTCCTCGTCGACATGCCATGCCGTCGAGACTCTGACCGCACCGGTGGCTTCGGTAGAGCCCACGGCACGTATGCTGGATGCACGAAAGGAGCACCAGGGGAGAAAAAGCCAGGCGTTGGGTTACAGTAAACCACCGGGCTCGGCACTGAAGCCGAGCCGGGCCAGCGCTCCGGGAACTCGGGACCATCGCATGGGGCAGACGGTGGATCGGAATCTCCATCAGAGAGACTAGGTACATCAGAGGTAGGGGAGGAATCGCCGT
>WNFQ01019906.1_pt1 | contig 14484 bp, 14 predicted proteins | sample 5400171 | NCBI WGS metagenome assembly WNFQ01 (sample SAMN13153356, study PRJNA577476) | soil metagenome | isolation source: 20 cm soil under Madrone tree | place: USA:California | collected 2016-06-14
CGCCATCATCGGAACGGCTGCCTCCGGTTTGGTTGCGCTCTTTCTTGCTGCGAAACTTTTTCGTCACGCTCCGCCAGATCGCCTTCTATCATCGCGCCTGCATGAAGCGCGACGATTGATTGGTTACTCCGCTTCCATTAGCGCATATCAATTGATTAACGCGTTCATTTCCAGGTTGGATGTCATCCTCCTTGGATACTTCATCGGACGCGGACCCGGCGTCACGCTTGCGACGGTTGGTATTTATGCCGCGGCCGTCGACACCGCCAACGGTCTGCGAAAAGTGAACCAGGCCTTCAACCCGATCTTCGCCCCCGTTGTCGCTGGAATGACCGCCACCGGCAATCACGAACGCGCTTCGCATACCTACGCGCGACTCGCGCAATGGATGTTGTGGATTTTGCTGCCGCTCGTCGCGGTCATGTGGCTCGCGGGCGGCATCATTTTGCTCATCTTCGGTCCGACTTTTCAGCAAGGGAGCATCTGGCTGGGGATTGTAGCGCTGGCCAGCGCGATTAATGCCTTCGTAGCCTTGGGCGAGACCGTCATCATGGTGCAGCGACCGCGCTTGAATCTCTTGCATTCTTCAATCACGGGCGCGGTCGCGGCCGCGTGCCTTCTTTGGTTCATCCCACGATTTGGCGTAATTGGCGCGGCCTTCGGAATCCTTCTCGCGTACCTCGTCCAGGGCATTCTGCGTTACACGACATTAAGATTCGTCTTTCATTGGAAGGATTCATTTAGCGACATCCGTCCGCCTCTGGCTGTGGCAGCCATTGCCATTGTCCCGGCCCTGATCTGCCGCGCTTTAATCGGCAGCGGCATTGCCGGCCAACTCACCAGCGCCGCCGCATTTCTGGCGGTGTTCGGCGCTTTGTGGTTGCGACATCACTTGCGTCGCCCACCACACCACTCCTAGCACGAATCAAAGACATCCCAGGTATCGCGAAAGAATGCGATGACCTCGTTGTTGTGATGCTGACGACCGTCGGGCACATCGTGCAGCGATAAGGTCCGATGCTGGCGAAGCACACTGCGCATCATAGCCGATGCCGGCACAACATATCTTTCCACACCCCGCTGGCTGAGCAATCCGCTGATCCAAATATCGTCCATGTAGAATGCGCCGCGCGGCGCGGCGGAATAATCCCAAAGCGATCCGTCGAAGAAGCGCGGTCGAATCAAATAGCTTCCGCATCCCGTGATCACGGCGACGCGTTGCGGTCCGCGAAGCTCATTCGCATAAGTCATTTCGGCATCACGCCAATCCATGCTCCGCGGCATGGGCGCTCCGCGAAAACAAAGCGCCGCGTCCGGCAGCTCCGCGCTGTAGTGAAGATAGCTTTCGAGCGCATCCCGCGGATAAACGCGATCGTCGTCCACCACCATGATCAATGTGTTTCCGCGTCCAGCGGCCAGCTCTGCCTGAACCGCCGGAATGAATTTCGTGGCCGGTCCCCAATCCTGGCTGCAACGTAAAATTCGCAGGCGCGGGAGGCGCGAAATATATCTCGGCACGACGTAAGGACGTTGTTCGCGAATGGAAAAGTCCGGAATGGCGAGAACGATCTCGTCCGGCGGTCGCGTTTGTCTGAGAAGGGAGCGAATCGTCGGCCGAAGGTTCTTGATGCGATCGGGCACCGTTGACAGTGAAACAATAACGCGACTGTCGTCAGACCTCCCGGCGCGGGCCAACGTTTCACGAATGAAGCGGACTTGTTCTCGACGCTTTCGCCAACCGGGCACGAGCCGCTTCAGGCCAAGCGCAGCTAAAATGACAAAAACGATGGAAATCAGCGGAAACATTGGGACAAGATTGACATGGTGCGGCGGCACTCAATCACAGGACACTCTTGCATCGGGGCGGCAGTTAAAATAGGAATCAATGCCAGAGCAATACAGAATGCGTCAGGCGACGCGATATTTTTCTAATCGTGAAAAAGATTTTTCTCACTGGCGCCAGTTCTGGCATTGGAAAAGCCATCGCCGCCGCACTGACTGAATGTGGAAACGAGGTCTGGGGCACATCGCGCAATGTTTCACGTCTTCCAAACCTTTCTCGCTTTCATCCCGTGCAACTCGATTTATCGGACCCAGATTCAATCAACCAGGCCTTCAGCAACGCTCTCGCCGAAGCCGGCAGGTTCGACGTCTTGATCAACAACGCCGGCAGCGGACATTTTGGTCCGGCGGAAAATCTTTCCGAAAAGGAAACCGCAAATCAATTTCAAGTACTCGTTTTTGGACAGGTGCAATTGATGCGCCTTGCCTTGAAGACGATGCCATCGGGCGGATTGATTATCAACGTCACGTCGCTCGCTTCGCGTCTGCCGGTGCCATTCATGGCAGCCTACAATTCAGCGAAAGCGGCCCTGGCCGCTTTCACAATGACGATGCGGCTCGAGTTGCCGGATTCCCAAGTGCGCATTGTCGATCTTCAACCCGGCGATATCTGCACCGACTTCAACGATGCCGTGACCAAGAGCGAGAAGTGTGATCAGCGCTACGAAGCAAGGGTCGCGAAAACCTGGGAGGCGGTTGAGCGCAAGCGAACCCGCCGCCGCGCGTGACCGTGGGCGACATGTTTCAGGCCCAGATCGCGCCCTTCATTTTTCGGTTTCTACCGCAACGCGTCAGGATTTGGGGCCTCAAGAAATATTACGGGATATGAATACTGTCTCCGAGGCGGTGATTCTGATGGCCGGATCTGGCTCGCGTCTACGCGGCTCCGACGAAACTTTTTTAAAACCACTCGTTCTTATCCTCGGCCGTCCCTTGATCTGCTACATCACGGATGCGCTGATCGAGGCGGGAATTAGCAAGGTCAATTTTATCGTCGGTTACCAAAGCGAGCGGTTGCGCGCCGCCATAGAAAAACTGGTTTCGCCGAAGCTTGAATCGGTCTTCATCGAGAATCCCCAGTGGCAGAAACAGAACGGTATCTCGCTTCTCGCGGCCGCCAATCAGGTAAGCGCGCCATTTCTTTTAGCGATGAGCGACCATCTCTTCGACAATGTGATGGTCGATCTTTTGATCAAGTCAGCGGATGTCGATCTTCTGAAGCTGGCCGTAGATCGAAAGATTGATTCGATCTTCGATTTGGACGACGCGATGAAAGTTCAAATCCATGAAAGCAAAGTTGTCGCGATCGGGAAGAACCTGCAGGAATACGATGCGATCGATACCGGGCTGTTCGTTTGTCCGCCGGAAATCTTTACTTACTTGGAGCGTGCGAAGCAAAACGAGGACTGCAGCCTAGCTGACGGTGTCCGGCTGATGGCGGCAGCTGGCAAAGTGCGCGCGATTGATATCGGCGCAGCCTGGTGGCAGGACGTCGATACTCCCGAGATGCTGCGTCAGGCTGAGAAACGAATGCGCGCCATGCCGGAAGCTAAACGTAAGACGGCTTAGACATGGCTTCTACTGGAATGTCAGCCGGGGTGGTCACCGGTTGTGACCGCCAATTGTCCAATTGACTGGCGGACCGTGCGCAACCAAGCGTGCAAGTCGCGTTGCAGGATTTGTATCTGAAGAACTGTTCGCGCAAGTCGTCGAGCGTGTAATCGGCTAGGCCCTTGGACCAGACACTTCGCGTTTGCGAACACCAATTCACCTTGCCGAATTCATCCACATAAAGATAGCGACTGCCAGCGCGGCATTTGAAAGGTGCGGAACCGTTTCGCACAAGGCGCTTGCGATAATTTGAAAAATCCATCCAGCTTTTCGGCAGCGTCTTCACGATTTTCTCGAATACTTTCACCTCATCCGGGCCGAGCTTGAGCTGGCCTTCATTATCGTGCACCAGCAATACGCGCGGCGTGAAACCCATCTTGGCAGCGAACGCGACGACCTCCTCAGCTTCTTCCGGAGGACACGCGCCGATTACGCCGCTGACGGTGACATTGAATCGCGCATAATCCCGCAGCCATTCGAGACGCTTCTTAATATTATCCAACACCTTTTGGGTAGTGTCATTGGCATGAACGCCATCGATAGAGATCTGCATCTCCTGAAGTCCGGCCTTGTTCAACGCTTCGATCAGCGCCGGCTTTAAAAAAAAGCCGTTGGAAATCATTCCGGTGCGAAAGAAACCCAATTCGCGGCATTTGCGGACGAGACTAGTAAGCTGAGGATGCATGGTGGGTTCGCCGCCGGTCAAAGAAATGCCAAACGTGCCAAGGCTCCTTAATTTCTGGAGGCGTTCCTCCAAAAGTTGCATCGGGACCGGCTCGCTAACCTTGTCGAACTCGGAGCAGTATGCGCAGGACAAATTACAGCGGCGAATGATGACCATCTGCACGAGAAATGGGCTATAGCGCAGCCGAAAAGACATGCCGGGCGGCGCCTCAGAACCTGAGTGCACGTGATTATTTGAGATGGTCGAGGAGTTCGTCACGGCCGGTGAATGGTAGCGGGGCGGGCCTTGATGAGGCGATCTCTACTATAGCATCTATTCTGGAGTGGTGCTCGACTTGATTGAGCGAACCACTATGCATTGTGTAAGGAGCAATGGCTGCGCGAATTATCATTCTGGCTGATAACCCGAGGGCGTTAGTCGAGCTGTGCGGAATCTCGACGCTCGAACGCTTATTGCGGACGCTGCAACGATGCGGATTTGAACGGGCGATCGTCCTTTCAAGCACTCCCGAGCCGATCGGACAAGCGCTGGCCCGACCATCCTGGGCGCGGGCCGACTTAGATCTGGCGTTACACAGCCGGACAGCCGGACCGGTAACGATTGAACAGGTTGTCGATCTTTGGCCGGAAGGTGCTGAGCTGCTGCTTGTCGTTCCGGCCGACATTGTTTGCGACTCTCGGCTATTGCAGCTTCTCATGTCGCAAAATCAATCAGTCGCCCTGGTCGATTCGGCTCCGCCGCCACGATTTCAGCAAAGCGCGGCAAGCTCTGCGGGCCGGTCCTCATAAGGCGGGAGTGGGCTTGCGAGCAAACGGGCACATTAGAGGAAGTTTTGCGCGAGGGTTTGGAACAACAAACACTGACCGCGTTGGACGTGGCCGCTCAACCTTTGTATTACCCCCCGATGCGCCGAAAGCTCAGACCATATTGGTTTCCGGCGCCGTCGTCCGAGTGCGCAAAATTGGCGAAGCGTGTTCTTCTCGACTCAACGCAAAAGGGCACGCTCGACATTCCCGCTCTTGTTCATGGCCCGATCGAAATGTTTCTTGTTTCACAGCTGTGCAAGACTTTGATCACACCGAATCAGCTAACGGTTATGACGAACCTCGTCGCCTGGATCGCGACGATTCTTTTTGCCACCGGCCGGCTCGGTTGGGGACTTGCGCTAGCTTTGGTCGTCGGCGTTCTCGACGGACTCGATGGCAAACAGGCGCGCGTCAAAGTTGAAACAACCAAGAGCGGCAAACTGGAGCATTGGTTCGACGCACTGTTCGAAATGTCCTGGTGGATCGCTCTGGCCTATCACTTTCAAACTTCCGGGCAACTACCTGGTGCTTTCCATTATTTGGCTTTGCTCTTGTTTGCGGCGGCGGTCGACGGGATTTTGAAAGGGAGTCTTTATTTCACAACCGGGAAACTCATCGACGCGCTCGGTACTTTTGAACGCCTTGTGCGTCTCATCGGCGGACGGCGAAATGTTTACGTCTGGATCCTGACGGTGGGCTTTCTTTTCGGGGCGCCAGCGAAAGCCTTTGTAATGATGACGTTGTTACAAACAGCTACGGCCGCGGTGCATTTGCCGCGCGTACTTTGGACGCTTTTTCGCAGCCGGCAAACGTTAAGCGGGACTTAGACGATCGACTTCGTGTAGATCCGATAGGTTTTGTATTTGGCTGCGCCCATCGCTTCGATAAAACGGTTGACCATGACATTGTCTTCGAGCGTCATGCTCAATTCACCGGTGAATCCGCGTTTGAAGGCGGCGTCCATCAAACCGAGAACGAGCATTTCGGCAATCCCGGCACGCCTGAACTTTTCTACGACTCCGAGAGCGATGAGACGGCCGGTGCGAATTTTGAAAGCCCGGTAGTAAAGCAACCTGATCAGACCAATCGGCAAGCCGAAACGCGTCAGCCGGCCATTCATGTGGCGCAGGGCAACGTTGATGTCTGGAACGCCGATAACAAAGCCCACTGGTTCGTCCCCGATTTCCGCGATTAACATACCCTCCGGCACAATCAAGGGCTTCATCTCCTTGGCCATGTGATCCATCTCCGCTTCGGTAAACGGAACAAAGCCCCAATTCTTTTCCCACGCTTGATTGTAGATCGTTCGGATGCGTTGGCTTTCCTCTTCGATTTTTTTCAGGTTGGCCGGTCGGATTTTCACCCCGAGTTTCCCGGCACGAGCCATGGCAATTTTCCGCAATCGCTCGGCCGCCGCCGGAAATTCTGAGAACCACCACGCATACCAATCTTTCGCCTTCGCGAACCCCCAGCTTTCGATCAAGGCCGCGTAATAGGGTGGGTTATGCGCAGTCAGAATTGTCGGCGGATGTTGAAATCCATGGATCAGCAGCGCACACATGTAATTGGTCGAGTAATCAATCGGCCCCATGATCTCGTCGCGCCCGCGCGCACGAAGCCAGTCCGCGGCGGCCTCGAAGAGCGCCGCGGCCACATCGCGATCGTCGATCGACTCAAAGAGTCCAAAGCAACCGAGATTGGTTTGTTGAAGTTCGTTGTAGCGAGGATCATCACTGGCCATGATCCGACCGACGATTTCTCTCCCGCGACTGCGGGACCTGGCCAGGAACAAAGCCGCATCGCCGTGTTGATAGAATGGGTGTTTGCTGCGGTCGAGAAATTCCTTTCGCTCGATGATCAGCGGCGGCACCCACGCGGGGTCGTTCCGATAGATGCGCCAGGGGAATTTGATAAACGCATCGCGATCGCGCGCCGAACTGACCTGTGAAATTTCGAGCGCGGCCACGTCAGGACAAAGCTGCGCTTGCTTCCGGACTCCAATCCGGGCGCGCCAGAAAAGATCGCGACATTCTTTCCTGCCTAACGATCAGGTAAATGAGAAGGAAATTGAACACACTGAGCTCGAGCCAAAAATACCAAGTCGGGCGAGCGAGAACCAAAAAGAGAAAGAGAAAAAACATGCGCGTGTTTGTCATCAATAAACCCCACGATCTCAACATCGGGCGGGCGGCGTTACGATAAAGTCGCCGAAGCGAATCAGGTACTCCGCCGCGGAAGCTGCGTTCGGTTAGGTCGCGCAATTGTCTCAACCGGGGAGAGAGCAATTCCTGTTGCCGTGTGAAATTCAAATACGTTGCGAGCAAAAACTTGTCCCCGGCATTTCTGCTCCAGGAAAGTTGGCGGTAATCGTTTTGCAAGACGTGGGAAGAATCCCAATCGGCGCCTGACCGGCCTTTGACGAAATAAAGATAGGCATTTCGATAGTAATCGGCCGCGGCGCCTTGTAAGGCGTGACTAACGCCAGCGGCAATCGCCAAAAGGATCACGGCCGGCGACGCACCCTCGGCCAAACAACGAAGGGCCAGATGCACGTAGATATTCAGGAATATCACGTGATCGACCAGACTATCGATGATGCGGCCTCTCCTGTCCTTCTGGTTCAAAAGACGAGCGAGCTGACCGTCAGCATTGTCGAGCAGGTTTGCACAGATGTGCAGGATCATTCCGATAATGTTGAGCCGCAGATCGCGATAGAAATACAAATGGCCGGCGGCGATTCCCACGACGCCGCCAAGAAGCGTCACCATCGTCGGCGTCATCCTAAACTTCGCGAAGAGCTGCGCCAGGCGGAACGCAATCTTGCGATAAAAATAAAGATCGACAATCCCCTCGACGTCGCGGGTCTTGTAGGTTGCTTCCAGTGGGGAAAGCGTGGAATCGATCTGCTCCGGCATTACCATCGCGCCCAACTCTGCTTCAGGCGTTTTGGAGCGCAGCCGGAACAAGTGTGTCCTCGAGAATATTGAGCGCTTCGTCCAGATCAGCGCGCGTGTGTTTGGCGGTCACGCAGGCACGGAAACAAACTCGATTTAGCGGCACGGCCGGATAGTCGACCGGAGCGACCCAAAGACCGCGACTCCGCAATTCGTGACAAAGCCGATACATGCGTTCGCGCTCACCGATCACAATCGGCATGATGTAAGTTGTCGATTTTCCCGTGTCGATACCGAGACCGCGAAGTTGGGCATGAAAATAATCGGCATTCTCCCAAAGCTGTTTTCGCAACTCTGGCTGCTGTGTTCCAATCTCCAGCGCCTTAATAATTGCAGCCACCACCACCGGCGGCAGGGCGCATGAGTAAACATACGGATGGGCGTAAAAACGCAGATACTGAAGTGTCTCTTTCGAACCGGCCACGAATCCGCCCAGCGCGGCAAAAGCTTTCGAAAACGTCCCATAAACAAGCGGAATTTGATCTTCCACATCAAATTTCTCAGCCGCACCGCGGCCATTTTGACCGCAAGCCAGCATCGAATGGGCTTCATCGACAAAGACACTGGCGCCATGGGATTTGGCGACAGCAATCAACTCCTTGAGATTCCCAAAATCGCCATCCATCGAATAGATCCCTTCTACGATGACCAGGCGGCGCCGCCCTTGTTGACGAGTCAACGCTGCTTCCAACGACTCGGGATCATTATGTTCGAACTTCTCCGTGCGACAGCGTGACAACACCGCGCCATCACGCAAGCTGAGATGCGATCGATTATCGAGGATAGCGACATCGGATTTCCTCAGCAGCCCGGAAATCGTGCCCAGAGCCCCGCCAAATCCGCTGTTGAAAAGCATGGCGTCCTCGCGTCCCAGAAACTTGGCGACGCGACGCTCCAGCTCCCGATGCAAATCGGTCATTCCGGACAGGATGGGGGCTCCACACGCGCCCATGCCGTGGGTCTCAAGGGCTTCGTGCGCTGCAGCAATCACATCCGGGTGATTCGCCAACCCAAGATAATTATACGAGCAGAGATTGATGACGGAAAGCGGCTTGCCGTCGTAACTGATAGTCGTACGCGCGTCCGCCGTGCCGAGAAGTGCGGGCTCATACAACTCGCGGGCCCACGCGCTCTCGCGCACCCAATTCGTGAAGCTGGGCGGCGCCTGAAGTGGATCGTTGCTTTCGCCGGCGGCCAGGAAATTACTGAGGCTAAGCTTAAAGGGGTCCTGGTTCATGAGCGGTTGATATTCCCCTTTCTTGTCGATCTTGCGATCCCAGCAGCCAAATGTTCGCTCGCCACCCAATAGCGCGTCACTCTCTGGAATCGACTGTGAATAATTGTTTTCAATGCCTTATGTAAGGCTCCAACGACGACCTACCTCGGTCCGTCGTAGAGTTCCATATCGGGGCAGCTACTGTACTGCCTCCGACGCCCTCGACAAGGCCTTAGTCACTACTTTTTTTACCCTGGCCTCTCCCGATGCGGCATGTTTGGGGGCTATTTCCGGCTCGTCCTAAAGACATAGTCCCAGAGCGGGGAGCTCACACCGAAACCGGCCTCGTCCTCTTTATAATGATGGCGCAGATGATACTGCTTCAACCAAAGCCCAACGCGATTCTTCATGGCGAAATGGTGCGTCGCGTAGTGAATCATGTCGTAACAGACATAACCAAACGCGAAACCGGCCGATATTGGAGGCGCATAGCCCCGAAACGTAAACGCGAACAGGAAATAGAGCAGCACCGCCATCGGAACGCTAATGACCGGCGGCAAAACCAACCGGCTGGCGTCATTGGGATAATCGTGATGCACGCCGTGAATGATAAAATGCAAGGAGCGTCCACATCAGAACACCGAGCAGAAAAAGTCCAACGATGACCGAGATCGACATATCCCCCTGCGCAAATGCGCGGTAGAGGAAGTAAACGATCACCGGCGCGTACAGAATGACGGGCGTGGCGGGATGAACGTGCGAAAAGAACTCCATGAACTTGCTCTCGAACATGGGGACACTTTCGTTCTTGTTCGAAATGTAGAAGCGTTTCCTCTGCTCAGACATTGATTGCTTCCGCGCCCACAACCGCACGGCCTCCCAGATCGGCAATCGCTGGTTGAACTGGTGACTCTGGCTCGAGTTGTTTCAACCGTTCAATGCGCGAGAACAAACTATAGCGCTTGTCGAAGATGAACTGAAAAAGCAACTGGCTCCAGGACGAGTGATACTTCAGCTTGTCGTAAAACTCCGGCGCCATCGCATGTAGCTTCGGCAAGTTGTTCCAGGGAATCGAGGGGAGATCGTGATGCTCGTTGTGGTACCCCATGTTGAGGCACACGCGATTGATCGGTCCGTAGTAACTGTAGGTCTCTTGCTCGGGATCGTTCGTGTAATGCTCCTGGATCCAACGCGCGCCCACCGGATGCAGCCCGACCGAAAAGAAAAACGAAAAGACGAGATAAAGAAAGCCGGCCCAGCCGAAAAAGTAGATGATGGCGACGTCGTAAATGCCGGCGAAAACGAGATTCACCAAAAACCACCGGTCCCGCATCGTGATCGCTTTCAAACGCGGGGGGCGCGTGAGTTGAAAAATCGGAAAGAGCATCAGCCAAATTGCTTTGCGATACCATTTGTTGCCGATGAGTCGTGCCTCCCAAAGATTGGCCAGATCGGCGTCATGTTCGTAATCGCCTTGATGGGAATGATGCTTCAAATGATAAACGCCCAAGCTTCCCCATCCAGAAGGCGATGGCCGTTTGGAAAACGACGATCGAAAGGGCGATCAACGCCGTGTAGGGATTGCGCACCATCAATTCGCGCACTTCCGGATGCGTTTTGATGATCTCGCGGGCGCGACAGCCGTGCGGATGTTCAAGGCCTGATTGGAAAAAAGCAGTCTGCATCAATTTTGGGGGAATAGGACTTTAATGGGATTCCCAATCAAGTTCAAATTTTTCGGCAAGAGCGACAATTCCTCGACCGGCGAACCTGCCGAGAATCTGGACACTTAACATATGCGAAATTGACCGAAACTAGTCATAGTGGCGGCGGTGCGCCGAGATAAATTAACATTCAAGTTTGGAAATTTTCGTTTCGCGGCCCTCGCCGTCATTCTGCTAACCGTAGCGACCCGCCTTCCAGCGATTGTCCATCCACAACCCATCGACGATGAAACGGGCTATTCCCTCGTGGCAAACGAGATGATTGACGGCGCCCGACCTTATATCGACGTGGTGGAACGTAAACCGCCTCTCTTGATTTGGACATATACCGCGATTTTCAGCCTGGCCGGAACATACAATTGGATGGCTCTGCACAGCGTCGCGCTCGCCTGGACTTTATTGACGATGGCAGGTCTCTATGTCATTGGCCGAGATTTGTTCGATCGCGAGACCGGTTTGATTGCAGCGCTGCTTTACAGCATTTTTCAACCTTGGATCACCTGGCACAACCTCGCTCTCAATGGCGAGTTGTTAATGAATTTGCCGATCGTTTGGGCTTGTGCGATCGCGTTTAGACAAAGCGCTTCGCGGCTGCGTCCCGAACTTTTCGCCGCCGGTGCGTTGCTGGGCGCGGGTTTTCTTTTCAAACAGCCGGCCGTGTTCGCCGCCATACCACTCGGGATTTATTTGCTCCTTCCGAGTTACCGCAGCAGCCACGGAATACCGTGGCCGGTCTGCGTTATTCATGCGGCTCTGCTCACAATGGGCTTCTTCGTTACACTCGGAGTGACAACAATCGTGCTTTGGCAGCAGGGCATACTCGACGACGCGCTGTTCTGGACGCTCACTGGTCACACCGACTTGCACGTCTTCTGGCAACGCGGAATCCTGTTTAGTCTGGGGTTCATCGGGGCCTGCTTGCCCTTGTTGATAGGTACGGCCATGGCGCTCCGCGATTTCGGCGGCGTCTGGAAGCAAAAGCGAGCCGAGCGAATCGCGCTCATTGGATTAGTGGTGGCGTCGGCGCTCGGCACCGCGGTAGGCGGTCGGTTTTATCCCCATTATTACATTCAACTCATCCCGCCGCTCGCGCTCCTCGCGGCACCTCACTTTGCGCAATTGTGGTGCGGCCGCATTTCACCGCCTCACTGGTTGCTGCGCCCCGCAGTTACCTGCACCTGGCTCGCCATCATCGCGATTGGGTTTTCAATCGTTCACTGGAAAGGGTTGACTTCATCTCGTGAACCGTCGGAGGCCGGACGATATTTGCGTGAGCATTCAGATCCGCGAGACCGAATTTTCGTCTGGGCCCAAAAACCGAAGATTTATTTGGACGCTCGACGACATCCCGCTTCGCGCTTCATCCTGACCTTTCCACTGACGGGCTTCGATGGTCCCCGTAACGTCGACACGCGCAGGTGGATCGTGCCCGAAGCGTGGTCGCAGCTTGAGCAAGATTTTAGCCGACACCTGCCGACATACATTCTCGACTGCTATTCGCGCCCCGGTGCGCGCTATCCGGTCCGGAACTTTCCGATCCTGGCCAAATTGCTGGCCGAACGGTACCTGCTCGTTGCAACCACGGCTGAAGGGGATATCTACCGCATGCGATAGGCGTCCTTAGCTCAATCAAAAATCTACCCTGCTAACTCTCGGAAACTGAATCAGTGACACCCACGCGAGTTTTCGTCCTGACGGTGGTGACCATGACCGCATTCGCGGGAAATTCTTTGCTTTGTCGATTGGCGTTAAAGCAAACCAGCATTGACGCCGCCAGCTTTACTTTCATTCGCATCATCTCCGGCGCCATTGTGCTCTGGCTCATCGTGGAATTTCGAAGAAGGCTGATGGTTGATCGAATGGTTCGGCCTTTTGTTGAGAGATCTCCAAACTCGTCACCTGTCACTCGTCACTCATCACTGCCGCAGGCGGGGGGCTGGCCTTCCGCGCTGGCGCTCTTTGCCTACGCGGCCGCTTTTTCATTTGCGTATATCAGCCTCTCTGCCGGGACCGGAGCATTACTCCTGTTTGGCGCTGTGCAGGCGACGATGATTATCTGGGGACTGCGGCGAGGGGAACAATTGCGCGCGCGACAGTGGGCTGGTTTTACATTCGCAATAGGCGGACTTGTAGCGCTCCTATTTCCCGGCCTCTCGGCGCCGCCTCTGGGCGGTTCGATATTGATGTTGGGCGCTGGTATTGCCTGGGGGATCTATTCGCTGCGCGGGCAAGCTTCCGGCGACCCTATCTCCGAAACTGCAGGCAATTTCTTGCGCGCCGTGCCACTGGCGGCGGTGTTGAGCGTCGCCTTCCTACCTTGGGCCAGCCTCGACCGCGCAGGCGTTGGATTCGCGATACTTTCGGGAGCGATTGCTTCCGGAGTCGGCTACGCCATCTGGTACACCGCCTTACCCAGCTTGAAAGCCGCCAGCGCCGCCACCGTTCAGCTTAGTGTCCCAGTCCTTGCGGCGGCCGGTGGCATTCTGTTTCTTGGTGAGTCGATTACGCTGCGCCTTCTGTTCGCATCCGTTGCTGTCCTCGGCGGTATCGCGCTTGTCGTTATAGAAAAATGGCGCGCCTTCACGCCTGTTAAATAGGGCGGTCCGGAATCGCACCGTTACAGACTCGTTAAATCGCGGCCGCGTCGCTGGGCCATACGACCGCGTGAATTTGGACGGGGCGGTCGAAGCCTTTGAGGGGGACTTCGCCTAGGGCGCGGAAATTCAGCCCCTTCCCAATGCACAATTCGGCAACGACGTTCGATACCAAGATTTCTTTCGGCTGCGCGTGGGAGCAGAGCCGGGCGGCCAACTGAATGGTGCTTCCAAAAAGATCGTCGTGATGCTCGACGGGTTCCCCGGCGGCGGCACCGATCCGAACTTTGACCTGGTGCTCGCTGCGCTCCTGCTCACGCCGAGCCAACTCGCGCTGAATCTGAGCGGCGCAGCGCACCGCAGCCGCTGCCGAAACAAAGGATGCCATGATGCCGTCCCCGGTGTGCTTGACCTCGCGTCCGTGCGCCCCCGCCACGGCGTTCCGCACTATCGTGTCGTGGACGTGGAGAAATTCCATGGCCATCTCGTCCCCGAGGCGTTGCGTCAACGTCGTCGAGTCGACGATGTCCGTAAACAGAACAGTTCGGATTCCAGGATCTCGTGCATCGGCTCCGCCGCCCGGAATGAGGGCTGCCCCGGACGCATTCACTTCACCACCGCCAAGAAAACCCTCCGCGACCTCCGGTTGTACCTCAATAATCTTCTCGGCGACCATGCCGTGGGCTTCACGGTGAACGTGGTTCGCTGCCTCCGCATTTGGCGCGTTAACGAGACAGAAAGCCTTGCCGCAACTGTCGTTAACCCAATACTTGAGATAACTAACACCGTACTTCTGCTGTATTTCCAGATCGGACGCGTGCGCCTTGGCGACATCTTTTGCGGTCATCCCGTGAACCTCGTGAATGTCCATGTAGGTTGGCATAGAGACTTTGTGGGGCAGCAAATTTACCGCGGCGTAACACGACGCACAACTTCGATCTTGGCCGGGTGATTAAGCGTCTGGTAAACGACACAGTACCGCTCGGTTAGACGGAGCAGCGTAGCCATCTGCTCTTCGCTGGCGTTGGTATCCAAATCGAAGTGCAACCGAA
>WNFQ01003931.1_pt1 | contig 14483 bp, 13 predicted proteins | sample 5400171 | NCBI WGS metagenome assembly WNFQ01 (sample SAMN13153356, study PRJNA577476) | soil metagenome | isolation source: 20 cm soil under Madrone tree | place: USA:California | collected 2016-06-14
GCCCGGGAATCGCCGCCGACGAGGTACTACGGCGGGTGCTGCTGGCGCACGCCATGCTGTTCACGCTGCGCGGAGTGCCGGTGGTGTACTACGGTGATGAGCAGGGATTCGCAGGTCGCGGTGGCGACCAGGATGCCCGCCAGGACATGTTCGCGAGCCGGGTCGCCTCCTACAACAGCGAGCCGCTGCTGGGCACCGGTGCCAGCACGGCGCACGCCAGCTTCAACCGCGAGCACCCGCTGTATCGCGCGCTCGCACGGCTCGCGAACCTGCGCCGCAGCCACGCTGCACTGCGAGACGGAGCGCAGCTGGTGCGTGCCGATGCGAGCGCGCCCGGGCTGTTTGCCGTGTCACGCCTCGACCCGCGCAGCGGCCGCGAGCTGCTCCTCGCGTTCAACACCTCGACCACTGCCGTCAACGCACAAGTGACCATCGACGCCAGCTCCGGCAGTTTCTTCTCCCTCGTGGGCTCGTGCGAACCGAGCGCCAGCGCGCCGGGGAGCTACCACGTCGAGGTCCCGCCGTTGGACTACATCGTATGCGCAGCGGGGGTAGGGCCGTGAGCGCCAGGCGGGAGTGGTGGCGGGGGGCGAGCATCTATCAGATCTACCCGCGCAGCTTCGCCGACTCGAACGGGGATGGGATCGGTGATCTGCCCGGCATCACCGCCCAGCTGGCGTATGTTGCCTCGCTGGGCGTGGATGCGATCTGGCTGTGCCCGTTCTTCAGCTCGCCGATGCGGGACTTCGGCTACGACGTCGCCGATTACTGCAGCGTCGATCCGAGCTTCGGAACCCTGCAGGATTTCGATCAGCTGCTGGAGAGGGCGCATACCCTGGGTCTGCGGGTCATCATCGATCAGGTCTACTCGCACACTTCCGAACAGCATCCCTGGTTCAGGCAGAGCCGCGCGGACCGCACCAATTGCAAGGCCGAGTGGTATGTATGGGCGGATCCCAAAGCGGACGGCTCGCCTCCTTCGAACTGGCAGTCGGTGTTCGGGGGTCCCGCCTGGGCGTGGGATGCGCGCCGCGGGCAGTACTATCTTCATAATTTCCTGACCGAGCAGCCCGACCTGAACGTGCACAGCCCCGCCGTGCAGGACGCATTGCTCGAGTGCGCGCGTTTCTGGCTCGAGCGCGGCGTTGACGGCTTCCGGGTCGACGCCATCGACTACGCGATGCACGATCCTGAGCTGACGGATAACCCGCCGTCACCTGCAAACGGCAGGATCCGCACCCGCCCGGTGGACTTCCAGCAGCCGCGCAACAACAAGTCCCACCCCGATATCGTACGATTCATCGAGCGGGTGCGCTCACTCACCGATAGCTTTAGCGAGCGCTTCACGGTCGCGGAGGTCGGCGGAGAGGACGGCGAATCCGCGATGAAATCATTTACCGCGGGCGCCAACCGCTTTCACACCGCCTACGGCTTCAACTTCCTGTATGCGGACACGCTCTCACCGCAACTGGTGCGCGGTGCAATCGAGGCGTGGCCCGCAGACGGCACCATGCGGATCATCGAAGCAGAAGCCGAGGTTCTGATTTTCCAGCGTGCCCACGCCGCCGAGGAACTGCTGTGCGCCTTTAACTTCGGCCGCCGGCCGCACATGCTCGACCCCGCGCCGCGCGGGAGCTGGCGTGTGCTCGAGGCGGTGGGCGGCGCGAACGCGTGGTCGCTCCCGCCGTGGTCGGGACTGATCGCTCAGCGCCTGCAGCGATAGGGGCCTCCTGGCGCGCGGCGGCCTCACCGCAGCCGCCCACGCAGGCGCTCGATCTCATCCTCCTGCAGGCCGATGTGCGCCAGGTAGGCGCGCACTCCGCCCGCCGCGGCGAGAAACTGCAGCATGTTGTATGCCCCCTCCTCGGGGCAGCGCAGCGCTTCAAGAATGCGCTGCGGGTCGGCCTCGGCGTAGCGCTTGAGATAGCCGTCGCGAAGATTCTCCGAGCTCATGGCGTAGTCGCGCGCGATCGCCTGCGGTTCGGCATCCGCGAGTGCCAGCAGCAGCGCGGCGATCAGGCCGGTGCGGTCCTTGCCGGCGACGCAGTGAAACAGCAGCGGACCCGCCGGTGCGGCCCCGATGGCGCTCAGCACGTGGTGCAGCTCCACGCGCACGTGCTCGAGCACCTCGCACTTCCACAGCTCCTTGACGACGTCGCGGCTGCGCAGCCGCCATTCATCCTCGGTGTGCGTCAGGAGCGAGATGCGCTGGTAACGCACCTGCGGCAGGGCCGCCGGCACCGGGCTCGGGTGCAGGGCCGCTTCCTCCGGCCAGCGCAGGTCCAAGACGGTCTCGATGCCGTAGTCCGCGAGCGCCTGAACGCCCTCGGCGGTCAACTGCGCGAGATCGTCCGCGCGCACTAGTGAGCGCCAGCGCGTATGTGCCCCATCCACGGTCGGATAGCCGCCCAGATCGCGCGCGTTCAGCAGATTCGGGAAGTGCAGTAGGCGCTTCTGATCGTGCATCCGCCCTTCCCGCGCCTCAACGCTTGGCCTCGCGCCTGACTTCACGCTGGCTGAGCGCGACACCCGCAAGGATCAGCGCGCCGGCCAACGCCATGGTGAGGGTGAGCGGTTCCCCGAGAATCAGCCACGCCCAGATCACGCCGAACAGCGGTATCAGGTAGGTGACGGTCGAGGCGCGCGCGGCGCCGACCCGGCCGATGAGACGGTAATAAAACACGAATGCGATGCCGGTGCATAGGACCCCGAGCAGCACGGCGCTGACCCAGGAGCCCGCGGGGATCGCGTGGTGCGGCCAGTTATAAATCGCCAGCGGGGCCAGCAGCACGCTGCCGCTCACGAGGTTCGCGGCCGCCACCGCGCCGGAGGGCAGACCGGTGAGGTAACGGCGCACCAGGTTGATGCCGATGCCATACAGGAACGCCGCGGTGGTGCCCGCCAACGCCGCGGGCCAGACGCTCGCGCCCGCGGTCCTGCCGCTTGCGAGGATGGCCACGCCCACGAATCCGGCCACCAGGCCGATGAGCCGGCGCGGGCCGATCTGCTCGCCGTAGAAAAGGAAGGCGATCAGCGCGGTGAACATCACCGTCATGGCATTGCTGATGGCGCCGATGCCCGCCGGCGCCCGCTCGGCGCCCCAGGCGAACAACGCAAACGGAATGACGGAGTTGATGGCGGCGATGCCGGCGATGCGCAGCCACAGGGCGACGCTGAACTGCGCGCGCGCGGCCCACAGGAGCGGCAGCAGGATGAGCGCACCCAGACTTAAGCGTGCTTCGACCAGGGGCAAGGGGCCGAAGTCCGCTGCCGCGACCCGCATGAACAGGAACGAGCCGCCCCAGATGGCGCCGAGCAAGGTCAATTCCAGCGGCGTGCGCCAAGGCGCCACTGCGACCGTGTCGGCGGCGGGGGCGGTCACAGAGGCGGACATAAGGCTCTAGCTCCCATTTCCAGAAACGTTCACGGTGACAGACGGGCAGCTCACCCGCCACCCGATACTTGCGGGCGCGTCGAGTTCAACGCAGGGCCTGCTCAAAATCCTCCAGCAGGTCCTCGGTCGCCTCGATTCCGACCGACAGGCGCAGCAGAGCGTCTTTGATGCCGAGGCTCAGGCGATCTTCGCGCGACAGCCCGGCGTGCGAAGTGGTCGCCGGCCGTGTCAGCAGTGTGTGCACGCCCCCGAGGCTCGGTGCAACGATGGGAATACGCACCTTGCGGGCAAACTCATCGGCGCGGCTGGTGGGGCCTTTGAGCTCGAAGCTCAGCACGCCGCCGAAGCCGGCGAACAGGCTGCGGGCGCGCGCATGTCGCGGATGCGTCTCGAGTCCGGCGTAGTTCACCCGCGGAATTGCGCGATTTTCAGCGTGCTGTCGTTCTGGTAGCGCACCCTGAGGGCGAGGGTCTTCAGTCCGCGGCTGAGCAGGAACGCCGCGTGCGGGTCGAGCGAACCGCCGAGGTGGTTGGCCTTGTGCCGGATGCGCTCGATCAGTTCCGCTCCGCCGGAGACCGCGCCCGCAACGATGTCCGAGTGGCCGTTCAGATACTTGGTGGCGCTGTGGATCGAAAGATCGAAGCCCGACTCGATGGGGCGAAAGTTGATGGGAGTCGCGAACGTATTGTCGATGATGGACACCAGTCCATGGGCGCGCGCGAATTCCACCACCGCTTTGAGGTCGGCAACCTCCAGCAGCGGATTGGTCATGGCCTCCACATAGATGGCCCGCGTGTTGGGCCGCAGGCGCGCCTGCCAGCCATCGCGCCGGTCGGCGTCGATGAAATCCACCGCCAGACCGAACCTGGCGAAGTCCGCGGTCAGCAGGTCATGGGTGCCGCCATACAGGCAGCTCTGCGCCAGCAGGTGATCCCCCGCCGACAGCACCGTGAGCAGCGTGGTGGAGATCGCCGCCATGCCGCTGGCGGTGACCAGTGCGGCCTGCGAGCCTTCCAGCGCCGCGAGCTTGGCATGCAGCGCGAGCTGGCTCGGGGTGTTGTTGGTGCGCAGGTAGCGCACGTCGTGGTAGCTGCCTTCACCGGCGTACTCATAGGTCGCGGACTGGAAGATCGGCATCTGCACCGCCCCGGCGATGCGCGGCAGCGGCTCGCCGGCGTGTACCAGCTTGGTTTCGATACGCATGGAGGATTCAGACATGGGGCGCTCCGAAAGTGCGATTGTCACTCGATTACGCTACCGTGTCCCCATGCCTTTATGCAGAGACGCGCGTCGGCGCCACGACTGGCACTGTGTCGGCGCACCGCCGGTACAGCGACGCGTTCCCGGAAGACCCCGCGCGTGAGCCGCCCGACCGAGCGCTTCTCCAGCCGGGTGGAGCATTACGTCCGCTACCGCCCAAGCTATCCGGGCGCCGCGATCGATCTGCTCAAGACCCGCTGCGGACTGTCATCCGCCGCCGTGGTAGCGGATATCGGCTCCGGCACCGGGATACTGACCGAGCTGCTGCTTGAGAGCGGGGCGCAGGTCATCGGGGTCGAGCCGAACGACGAGATGCGCGCCGCTGCCGAGGCCCGCTTGGGCGCTCAGGCGCGCTTTCGCAGCGTGAACGGCACGGCGGAGGCTACCACGCTGCCGCCGGCCAGTATCGATCTGCTGGTCGCCGGCCAGGCATTTCACTGGTTCGACGTCGACCAGGCACGCCGTGAGGCGCTGCGGCTGCTCAGAAGCGCCGGCTTCGCGGCGCTGTTGTGGAATGAGCGCCCGCCGGAGGCCACGGCCTTGCTCGACGACTATGAGGCGCTGTTGCTGCGCCATTCTGCCGAGTACTCGCAGATCAAAGCCAGCCGCGCGGACGAGGCGAGCATGCGCAGGTTCCTCGGTGACGCGATGGAGCTCGCGACGTTCCCCAACCAGCAGACCTTCGACTTCGAGGGACTCAAGGGCCGGCTGATGTCCTCCAGCTATGCGCCCGAGCCTGGCGATCCGCAGCACCAGCCCATGATGGCGGGCCTGCAGGAGCTGTTCGGTCGCCACCAGCACCGCGGGCAGGTGGTGTTCCCTTACCGCACGCTGGTGTATTTCGGACAGCCGCAGCGGCCGGGCCGGTAGAGCGCCGCGGCCGCACGCGCGGCTACGGCGGCAGCCGCCTCTTGAGGTCCTCGAGCTCCTCGCGCAGCCGCTGCACCTGTTCTTCGAGGCGATCCAGACGCGCGGACGTTTCCGCTCCCGCGCTCGAAAGCGCGACCGTCTGCGGCTCGGCTGAGGCCGGTACCGCGACCGCGCCGCTGAACAGGTGCGCGTAGCGCGCATCGCGGCGTCCGGGCTCGCGTGGCAGGCGCACCACGAACGGGCCATCCTCGCGGGTCCGCAGGCTCTCGAGTGCCGCTTCCACCTGAGCGGCGTCGGAGAACGGGGCCATGCGGCTCGCACGAGTGCGCAGCTCACCGGGAGTCTGCGGGCCGCGCAGCAGCAGCTCGCACACGATCGCGAGCTCCTGCGCGGTGAGCTTGAGTGTCCCGTACTCCGTATTGCAGAAGCGGTGCTGGTATTTCGGAACCCGACTCCCGAAACCGGACTTCTCGATCACGAAGTGCTTTCTGGCAAGCTGGTCCAGGGTGTCCTGAACCGTGCGCTCGTCCACCTCCATGACCGGATCGCGATTGCTCTTCTGGTTGCACGCATTCACCAGAGCGTTGAGCGACAGGGGGTACTGGTCAGGCGTCGTGATCTGCTTCTCGATGAGGCAGCCGATGACGCGCGCCTCGAGGGGCGACAGCTCGATGTTCATTGTTGCGTTCGCTTGCTGGCCGTAATCATGGCTCCTGCTTTCACCACACGCGTACGCGATCCGCGGGCGCGCGGTACAACTTCTGGCCCGCTTTGACGTCGAACACCTCATACCACGGGTCGAGGTTGCGCACCGTGTCGGCGCGATACTCGGGCGGTGCGTGGCCGTCGGTGACGATCCGCTGCCGCAAGGCGGGCTCGCGGATCTTATGACGCCAGCTCTGCGCGAAGCTCAGGAAGAACAGCTGCTCGCCGCTGAAGCCGCCAGCCCCCGGCGCCGGCTTGCCCTTGAGCGTCAGCCGCCAGGCGTCGTAGGCGACCGACAGGCCCGCGACGTCGGCGATGTTCTCGCTGAGCGTCTGTTTGCCCTTGACGGCGATGTCGGGGAACGGCCGGTAAGCGTCGAACTGGGCGACCAGACGCGCGCCTGCCGCCTCGAAGTGCGCGAAGTCGCTCCGGGTCCACCAGTTCTTCAGCCGACCGCTGGCGTCGAACAGCGCTCCCTGGTCATCGAAGCTGTGGCTGATCTCGTGGCCGATGGTGGCGCCCGTGGCGCCGTAATCCATGGCGGGGTCGCGGTCCGGGTCGAAGTAGGGCGGCTGCAGGATCGCGGCCGGGAAGTTGAGCGCATTCATGGCCGGGAGGTTTACCGCATTGACCAGCTGCGGATTCATGACCCACTCGGAGCGATCGACCGGGGCGCCGAGTTTCGCGAGACTGCGCTGGTACTCGAACAGCTCGGCGCGCTGCGCGTTGCCGAACGCGTCGCCGCGGATCACTTTCAGCTCCGAATAGTCCCGCCACTTGTCGGGATAACCGACGCCGACTTTGAGCGTGGCCAACTTCGCTTTCGCCTTTACCCGTGTCTCGGGAGCCATCCACGCAAGCCGGTCGATACGCACGGCGAAGGCAGCCAGCAGATTGCGCACCATCGCCTCGGCGCGGGCTTTTTCCGCCGGCGAAAAATAGCGCTGTACGTACAGCTTGCCGACCGCCTCGCCGAGCGCGTTGTTGGTGTCGGCCATCGCGCGCTTCCATCGCGGGCGCAACTGCGGCGTGCCCGAGAGCACCCGGCCGTGGAACGCGAAGTCCTCCTCGACAAAGGCCTTCGGCAGATATGCGCCGTTGCGCTCGATGGCGTGAAAGCGCAGGTAATCCTTCCAGGTCTCGAGCGCTTGACTCGCGGTGAGCGCGGACAGCCCGGTGAGAGCGCTCGGCTGCCAGACCACGAACTCTTCCTGCCGCGCGAGGCCCGCAGCGCCGAGAAACGCGTCCCAGTCGAGACCCGGCGCGCGCCCCGCGAAGTCCTTGCGGGCCCAGTGGTTGTTGCCCTTGAGGACCTCTTCGGTTTGCGCCCGGTCCCAGTGCACCTGCGCCATGCGACGCTCGAGGTCGAAGATGCGGGCGGCTTTGCCGGGCGCGTCCGGCAGATGCGCCAGCGCCAGCACGGCGGCGATATGCGCCTGGTACTTGGCGCGGATGTCGGCCATGTTCTGCGACGGATTGAGGTAGTAGTCCCGGTCCGGCATCCCCAGGCCACCCTGCAGCAGGAACGGCAGGTAGCGCTCGGGATCATCCAGGTCCTGCGCCACCCACAGTCCCAGCAGGTTCCCGGTGTACAGGCTGGTGTTGTTCAGCACATCGACATCGGCGCGCAGCGTCGCACCCAGCGCCCGCGCGAGGCCGGCGCGGTCCTTGACGGCATCGATGCTTCTCAAGGCGGGCTGCAAGGGCTCGAGGCCCTTCTTCTCGATCCGGTCCTCATCCATGAAGCTCGTGTAGTAGTCGCCGATCTTGCGCGCCTCGGAGCCGGCGGGCGCACCGGAGGTGTTGCGGACCAGTTCCGCGGTACGCTCCGCGGTCAGCTCGGTGAGTTGTTCCGCCGGGCCGTAACTGCTGCGATCGGGCGGAATCTCGGTCACCTTGAGCCAGGCACCGTTGGCGTAGCGGAAGAAGTCATCCCCGGGCGCCACAGAGCGGTCGATGCCGGCAAGATCCACGCCGTGGGGGCTCGGGGCCGGCATGGGGGCGGGCGACGCGGCGCCGGCAGCCGCAACTGTCAGGGTCAGGGCTCGCCAGGCGATGGAGCGAGGAGGGCGGATCATGGTGCCGGAATCCCCAAGAGGTGGCCGCGGTGCACGCGCCAAGGCGGGCAAGTCTACACGACGGCCGGGGTGTTGAATCCCGCCGCGCGCTGCGTGAATACTGGCGCTCACCGAAGACCTCCGGTGAGTCGGCAGAGCAAAGGAGTTTGTAATGAGTGCGGCTATCATCCCCAGGGCGTTCGCGGCGGTGCTGGTGTGCGTGCTGGGCGTCGTGCCGGCGCGTGCCGAGACGCCATGGATCACCGCTCTCACGCAACAGGCTCTGTCTGCCGGCTACCAGGCGACGCTCCCTCCCAACGTGTCGTTGGTTCTGGGGTTGGCTGCCGACGGCAAGAGCGTCCCCGTCAAACAGCTCGTCACGCGCGCCGAGCAGAAGGTGCGGACCTTCAACGTCAGTGTCGCCCATCACCGGGATCTGGTCATTTTTTCCGTCGATGAGGCAACGCAGGCGACCGTCGCCTACCTGCTGGCGCCGGGCGGCAAGCTGCGCAAGGCCGTCTCCTACCAGATCGGGGCTGAGCCGCGGCAGCTTTCCGCTGCCGAGGCGCGCGCCGGTTTCGCGGCTGAGGTCCGCTACTGGTCCGACCGCGCCCGTGAGGGCGTGCTCAGCCCGGCGCACTGACCGGGGCCGTTTCAGGGGGACGGCCCGTGCTAGATTAAGGGTGGGTTCCCGAAGGAGGATCGAGCCGTGAACGCCTGTGACGAGAGCGTGGCCGCCGCGACAGAGCGCACCAGGGCCGCCCGCTTACCGGCAGCGCCGCTGGCCGCCGACGCGCCGCAGCAGCCGCTGAGCGAGGGCAGCTCCCTCGAGCGCAGCTCTCTTGATTACTGGCTCCTGTCGAAGCTGCGCTCGCTGCTGGGGAATCCGCCGGTGGAGTTCGCGGTGCGCAGCGGCACGCGGGTGGCTCCGGGGGGTGCCCCGATCGCGCGCGTGACCTTCGCCAGCCGCGCGACCCTGGCCTCTATCCTGGCCGATCCGTGGCTGCGCTTCGGTGACGCCTACAGCGACGGCAGAGTCAGCATCGAGGGTGACCTGGTGAGCCTGCTCGAGAGCGTCTACCACGCGAGCGGCATGGGGGGCGGCAAGCGCGCGTCGCTGCTGCGCCGCGCGGGCGGTGCCCTGCGCCGCCGGCACCTCAACTCGTTCGCCGCATCGCGCGACAACATCCATCACCACTACGACATCGGCAACGATTTCTACGCGCTGTGGCTCGGCCGCAGCATGGCCTACACCTGTGCCTACTACCCGACGCCGGCCGCGACGCTCGACGAGGCGCAGTTCGCCAAGATGGATCACGTGTGCCGCAAGTTGCGGCTGAAGGCCGGTGAGAGCGTCGTGGAGGCGGGCTGCGGCTGGGGCACGCTGGCCCTGCACATGGCGCGCCACTACGGGGTGCGGGTGCGCGCCTTCAATATCTCGCACCAGCAGATCGTGTATGCGCGCGAGCGGGCGGCGCGCGAAGGCCTCGCCGGGCTCGTGGAGTATGTGGAGGACGACTATCGCAACGTCACCGGTCACTACGACGCCTTCGTTTCCGTCGGCATGCTCGAGCACGTGGGCCTGGCGAACTACCCGGCCCTCGGGCAGATCGCGCATCGCTGCCTGGGCAGACGCGGGCGCGGGCTCATCCACTCGATCGGCCGCAACCACCCGGCGACGCTGCAACCGTGGATCGAGAAACGCATCTTTCCGGGCGCCTACCCGCCATCACTCGGGGAGATGATGCGCATCTTCGAGCCCTGGAACCTGTCCATCCTGGACGTCGAGAACCTGCGCCTGCACTACGCGCAGACGCTGCGTCACTGGCTCGGCCTGTACGAGGCCGCCAGTGAGCGCGTGCGCGAAATGTTCGACGAGAGGTTCGTGCGCATGTGGCGGCTGTACCTTGCCGGCTCGGTGGCGGCGTTCACCACTGGCACCCTGCAACTGTTCCAGGTTCTGTTTGCGCCCGGCGAGAATAACGACATCGCGTGGACGCGCGCGCATCTGTACACACGCTGACCGGCACGGTCCATGCGCTCATGTGACGTCCTCATCGTCGGCGGAGGGCCCGCGGGCTCTACCGCCGCCTGGAAGCTGCGGCGCGCCGGCGCCGATGTCCTGGTCCTCGATCGCGAGCCCTTCCCGCGCCTGAAGCTGTGCGCCGGCTGGATCACGCCCGAGGTGGTGCGCGATCTGGATATGGACCTCGCGTCCTATCCGCACCGCCTGCTGACTTTCCCGCGGTTGCGGCTGCATTGGGGAAGGCTGCACGTTCCGGTCCCGTGCGTGCAACATTCCATCCGTCGCTTCGAATTCGACGCCTGGCTGCTGGAACGCTCGGGCGCACCGCTCGAGCAGCACAACGTGCGGCGCATCGAGCGCGACGGCGACGACTTTGTCATCGACGATGCGTTTCGCTGCCGCTGGCTGATCGGCGCCGGCGGTACGCGCTGCCCGGTGTACCGCACGCTGTTCCGCGATCTCAATCCGCGAGCCGGCGAGCTGCAGATCGTCACCCTCGAGCACGAGATCCAGTACGACTGGCGCGACTCCGACTGCCACCTGTGGTTCTTCGATCACGGGCTCCCTGGTTACTCGTGGTACGTGCCCAAGGAGCAGGGCTGGCTCAATGTGGGCGTCGGCGGGATCGCCGAGCGCATGAAGCGCGGCGGCCACGACATCCGGCAACACTGGGCGCATCTGGCCGCGATGCTGGGAGCGCGGCTCGCGCCGGGCGCCCACTACGATCCCAGCGGCTACAGCTACTACCTGCGCGGGCGTGTGGACGTGGTACGCCGCGACAACGCCTTCATCACCGGGGACGCCGCGGGGCTCGCGACCCGCGACCTGGGTGAGGGCATCGGACCTGCGATCCGCAGCGGGCTGCGCGCAGCGCAGGCCATCGTCGCGGGTGAGACTTACCGGCTCGAGGACGTGACCGGCGCGAGCGTGAGCAGCATCGCGCGCAGTATGCTCGGGCGCGCGACTCGCGCCAGTGTGTTTTCCGGGCGGCGTCAGACGCCCGGCGGAGGACCCGTGCATGGCCTACGTCACCGTGATCAATGAACACCAGCACCTGCAGCAGATTGTCTCCGGACATCACCACCTCACGGCCGACGAGACGCTCGCCGCCGGTGGGAGCGACGCCGGGTTGGCGCCGCGCGAGCTGCTGCTCGCAAGCCTCGGGGCGTGTACCGCGGTCGCGCTGCGCAAGCACGCCGCCCATAAAGACTGGGCGCTGGGGAAGATCACGGTGGGCGTGCGCTGGTCGCGCAACCCGTCGGGGACGGAGCACATCGAGCGGCGCCTGTCCTTCACCCGGCCGCTGACGCCCGAGCAGAAGACACGCCTCCTCGAGATCGCCGACGCCACGCCGATCACCAGCGTGCTGCGCGCCGGCATTGCGATCCAGTCATCCGTGGTCGACTGAGCGAGGCCGACGGCCCGGTGGCGCTTCAGATCGGCGACTGAGCCCGGCGCACCGCGTCGCGCGCATCGAGCTCGCCAAGGCTGCGTCCGCGGGACTCGCGCCCGAACAGCGCGATGAGAATGGTGGAGCCGACCGCGGGCACGGCGATGGCCAGTATGGCGGCCGCAAACGGCGGCACGCCCGCGACCACACTCAAACCCTGGGCCGTGAGTCCGCCGAGCTTGCTGCACGCGGCGACCCAGCCGGTGGCGCGGCCGCGGATGCGCAGCGGATAGTTCTCCGCCGCGTACGGCAGCAGCATCGAGATCACGCCGGTGGAGCCGAGAATGAGCAGTGCCAGGGGAATGACGGGCCGGGACAGTCCGCCGGTGCCGAGCTCCTGCACCGTCAATCCCAACATGCCGAGCACCATGACGCCGGTCATGGCGACCAGCGACCACTTCGTGCTCCAGACGCTGAACAGCCAGGCGCAGATCACGATGGTCGGCGCGGCAATGAGTGTGGACTTGGCGATGAGAGCGCTCGAGGCGCCCACGCTGCGCCCTTCCGCAACCAGTGCCGCGGGCAGCCACAGCAGCAGGCCGAAGTTGACCAGGCCCCAGGCCATGGCGGCCAGCGTGAGGGCGGTGGTGATGCCGAGAAACCCATGGGTGACGGGGGGGAGCGGCGCGTGACTCTCGGGCTCCGGCGGGGCGACGGCACTCGCGGCCGCGGTCAGCGTGACCCCAAAGCGCGCGAGCGCAGCACGCGCCAGGTCGCTGCGGCCGGTCTGCTGCAGAAAACGCGCGGACTCGGGCAGCAGGGGACTCAAGGCAACCAGGATCAGCCCGGTCGGCAGGTTGAGAAACCACATGATGCGCCAGCCAAACACCGGCTGCAGCAGCGCCGACAGCGAGCTGGCGGCGAAAAAGCCGCCGAGCGCTCCGATGCCTCCGACCATCACCAGGCTCCAGCCCCGGTGGCGCGTCGGCATGATCTCCGCCAGCAGTGCGTACGCGACCGGCAGCATGCCGCCGGCGGCCGCACCCATCATGAAACACATGCCGACGTTCCACCAGAAATTCGGCATGGCGCCGCAGATCGAGGTGCCGACGAACATGACCGAGGACAGCACGATCGAGGCGCGTCGGCCGTAGATATCGGCCAGCACGCCCCACACGCACGAGCCGACCACGGTGCCGGCGAGCGCCGCGAACGGCAGCCATGCCACCGTGTCCGTGCTGACGCGGTACTCCATGCGCATCCCGGGTGTCACGAAGCCGAGACTCGCCGGCTTCATGATGTCGATGACCAGCGCTAGGGTGAGCAGGGCGGCGACGCGCCAGTGCGCGGCCGTCAGCGGCGCATTCTCGAGCGGCGCGATCACGTCGAGCATCGGCGCAGGCGGCGCCTGCCCCGCGGACGTCGGCAACAGGCCGTAGCCGGCGAAGCCGACACCCACCACAATGGCAGCCATGCCGAGCAGCATCCCGGTATCCATGGGCATGCCGGCCAGGATGTAGCCGCTGTCGCGGGCCATCAGGAACATCGGCAGGTGAAGCACGACACCCGTGGTGACGAGGATGCAGCCAAACCAGAAGGCGAAGGTATTGCGCCGCTCTTCAAAAAGGACTGTTTGCACCAGCAACCTCAGTTGTGCGTGTACGCGAAAGCCAGGTGGCCGGCCGCGAGCATTGTAAGGGGCGCACTGACGTAAATCGAACGGCGCGCCCTCCACGATCTCGTTGCGCTACCATGGCGCGCGGATTTTTTCCGCCGGCACGTCACGAAAGGCTCTTCGGTCACATGCAGCAACGCACGCAGCAGTTCGCACCCGAGCGCCAGGGGTGGCTTCGCATCGCCGCCGGCCTGCTCGCGCTGGCCACGGCCCACGCCGCCGCTGCCGGCGAATCCGCCGCATTCGGTTTCTCCCCCGCACAGGCCGCGCGACAGCAAGCGCTCGAGCAGCGCTTCGACGGCGAGCTCGACCCTGCGGATCTGCACGCCTGGCTGCAGCGCCTGTCCTCCGAAGCGAACCACGTCGGCTCACCCCACGACAAGGCGAACGCCGAATTCGTTCGCGACCTGTTCAGGCAGTGGGGATGGGACGCGCAGTTCGAGGTCTTCGAGGTGCTGTATCCGACCCTCAGGGCCCACTCGCTCGAGCTCGTGGCTCCCGCGAAGTTCACCGCAAGCCTGCGCGAGCCGGCGATCGAGGGCGACGCGACCTCGACGCGCGCCGACGGGCTGCCGCCCTACAACGAGTACGGCGCGGACGGCGATGTGACCGGTCAGCTCGTGTACCTCAACTACGGCATGCCGGCGGATTACAAGGAGCTCGCGCGCCGCGGCGTCGACGTCAAGGGCAAGATCGTCATCACGCGCTACGGTAACGGCTGGCGCGGACTGAAACCGAAGCTGGCGCAGGAGCACGGCGCCATCGGCTGCATCATTTACTCCGACCCACGCGATGACGGTTACTTCAGGGGTGATGCGTATCCCAAGGGGGGCTGGCGCCCGCCCGGCGGCGTGCAGCGCGGCTCGGTCCTGGACATGGCGCTCTATCCGGGTGATCCACTGACACCCGGTGTCGGTGCCACCCGGGACGCCAAGCGCCTCGCGGTCTCGGAAGCGCGCACGATTCTCAAGATTCCGGTGCTGCCGATCTCCTACGCCGACGCGCTGCCGCTGCTCGGGGCGCTGGAAGGCCCGGTGGCGCCGAACAAGTGGCGCGGCGCACTGCCCATTACCTATCACCTCGGACCGGGACCGGCGACGGTGCAC
>WNFQ01003024.1_pt1 | contig 14478 bp, 10 predicted proteins | sample 5400171 | NCBI WGS metagenome assembly WNFQ01 (sample SAMN13153356, study PRJNA577476) | soil metagenome | isolation source: 20 cm soil under Madrone tree | place: USA:California | collected 2016-06-14
GTCGAGAGGACGAGGTTGCGCGGACCCCAGCGCCGCACGCTCGGGGTCAGCGCGAAGTCGTACTGGCCGTAGGTGAGGATCGCGGCGCGAAACGGCGTGAGCGCTTGGCGGTCGCGCAGGCGCAGCAGCGTCACGGCGGAGAGATGCGCGCCCGCGGATTCGCCGCCGATCGCGAGCACGCTGCCGCCGAATTCCCGTTCGACGTTCGCGACGAGCCAGAGCGCCGCGGCCTCGCAGTCGTCGGGGCCGGCGGGATACGGGTGCTCGGGGGCGAGGCGATAGCCGACGCTCACCGCGACGAGCCCAGTCGCGTCCGCGACGAGTTTCAGCAGCACGTCCTGCTGGTCGTGCGCGCCGAGCGTCCACCCGCCGCCGTGAATGTGGAGATAGGCGCCGCGCGCGCGTGCGGGGCGGACGATGCGGAGCGGAATCGGACCGGCGGGGCCGGGAATCGTGCGCTCTTCCGCTTCCGGAAGCCGAACGACCGGGCCGAGGACGGATCGCCCCGCGGCGCGCGCCTCGCGCACGACCTGTGGCGGCACGTCGAGGATGGACGGCATCGACGCCAGCGTCGCTTCCAGATCGGCGTTGAATCGCAGCGTCTCCGGGGCGATCGCGGCGGGATCGAAGAGCGCGGGGTCGAAGCCGCCGGAAGCTTTTGCGGTCATGGCCGGCGAGGATTCCACGCTGGCGCGCGAGCGGCAATCGACGCGGTTCGCTAACCGCTGCCGTGATGCCGCCGCTTCAGCGCGTGCTGGCGTGCAGGACGGTCAAACCCACGATCTCGCCGTCCTCGTAGCGGATGATGATGTCGTCGTCCGTGAGCTCGCTGTCGGTCGCCGTCCTCGTAGCGGATGATGATGTCGTCGTCCGTGAGCTCGCTGTCGGTCGCCTGCGCCGGTTGTTTGAGCTCGATGTAGAGCACGTCTGCTTCGGCGTCATACGACGAGGAGAGGAACCGGTGCGGGGAGCGCAAGACGACCGGGACGAGGTCGAGGTAGGCGCTTACGTCTCGGGCGGCCATAGTTGTTTCCTGCGATCGAGCGCCGGCAGGCGCCGGGTCACGAACGCCGTGATCACGAAGCCGTCGGACGCATTTCGCTCTCGATAGACTACCACGAGCGACTTTCCAGCCTCTACTCTGCGAATCGCGAGCAGCGCACCATGCCCGCCGGCGAGGATCCGCTCGGCTTCGGAGACCGCCGCGAGTACGTCCGTACGCATGCCGGCAAGCTCGCGGTGCACCTCGACGATGTGAGCCCAGCGCTCGTCTGTGAGGCGGATCGGTACGCCCGTCCGCGAGATCGCCGTCGAGGTCACCGACGATCATGTCTGCAGAAATCCAACGAACGGTTGAAGATCTACTCGGCGTCATCACCCTCCTATGCCGTGTATGCCGTTCACCTCGACCTCTGTCACCCAATATTTGTAGTGGTTGACGCTACAACCATCGCCCCGTAGGATCGGCGCTGAGCGGGTGGATGGCGGAGATCACATTCGAGTGGGACCAGTGGAACGTCCAGAAGAACGAGTTCAAGCATGGTGCGTCACGGCTCGAAGCGGAGAGTGTCTTCTACGACCTCCGGCATCGCTTGTTCGAGGATGAGAAGCACTCGACGTCTCGCGAGGCACGCTACATTCTGTACGGTCGTGGGCTCGAGGGTAGGATCCTGATGGTGGCGTTCACGCTACGGGCAACGCGGGTCCGTGTGATCACGGCCCGACCCGCGTCCCGAAGGGAGCGACGGCTCTATGAAAAACGCTCGTAAGACGAAAAAGCGCCGACCGAAGGAAATCCGCGACTACGACGAGCGCGAGACTTCGACCATGATCGACGCCGCACGACCGCTCGCGTTGGCCGATCTCGGACTCGAGCTCCCGAAGGCTCCGCCGACGCAGGTCGTGTCCATCCGGCTCCCCTCGTCGCTCCTCAACCAGCTCAAGGCGTTCGCGTCCGCTCGGGACGTGCCGTATCAGGCATTGATCAAACTGCTCCTCGCCGAAGCGCTCGAGCGTAGGAGACGACGCGCAGCCTGACTGAATCCGTTCCTTCGGAGTTTCGGGCTTAAGCGCGCTCGAGCGTCGGCTTCATCACGCGCATCCCCTGCTCGATCATCCCCGCGATGTCGCCGGCGGCCTCGTTCGGCAGTAGGTCGGCGATCCACACGACGCGACACCCGGCACCTTCGGGGAACACCTGCACCGACGCGTTGTGATGCGTGAGCCGCGGGCTGCCGACGACCGCCCAGACGACGCGGCGGGCGTCGTCGTCGACGCTGACGATCAGCTCGCGCGCGGTCATGCCGTTGCCGAACGTGACGACGCGGGCGCCTTCCTCCATCTGCGTCGCGACGACGAAGCCGGGCGCGACGCGCTCGTGCACCTTGCCGACGTCGCGGAGCGCGTCCCACTTTGCGAATGGAAGCCATGATCCTTTCTCCTTTCGGCCGACACTCTGCACGACGGGTGGCCAGGGTTCTTGGCAAAAATTGCGGCATCGGCCCGGGTCGCCTACAGTGGTCGCAAGCGCGCCAATGCCCGGTTCCCAGCAGAGCAAAGCGCGACGGCAGCTCGCCGCGATCCTGAGCGCCGACGCGGTCGGCTACAGCCGCCGCATGGCGGAGGACGAGGCGGCGACGGCGCAGATGCTGCGCTCGCACCGCGACACGATCGCGGGCTACGTGCGCGAGCACCGCGGTCGGGTCGTGAACGCGGTCGGCGACAACCTGCTCGCGGAGTTTGCCAGTGCCGTCGACGCGGTCGCGTGCGCGCTCGACGTGCAGACGGAGCTCGCTCGGCGCGAGGCCGGGCTTGCGGAGGATCGCGGCCTGCGCTTTCGCATCGGCGTGCATCTCGGCGATCTCGCCGTCGAGGAGGAGATCCTCGGCGACGCGATCAACATCGCCGCGCGGCTCGAAGCGCTCGCGGACCCCGGCGGCATCTGCGCGTCGGCGGCGATCGTCGAGCAAGTGCGCGGCAAGGTGCAGGGCGCGTTCGAGGACCTCGGCGAGCAGCAGCTGAAGAACATCCCGGCGCCGGTGCGTGCGTATCGCGTGCGGCCGCTCGCCGCGCAGCCGGAAGGCGCTGCGGCTGCCCCCACGCCGGTACCGGGCTTCAGCGGCCGGCCGGCAATCGCGATTCTGCCCTTCGAGAATCGCGGCACCGATCCGGCGCAGGAGTACCTGGCCGACGGGATCGTCGAAGACCTGATCGCGCGGCTCGCCGCGTTTCGTCTCTTCCCGGTGATCTCGCGCAGCTCGACGTTCACCTACAAAGGCAACCGCATCGACCCCCGGCAGGTGAGTCGCGAGCTGCGCGCGCGCTACGTCGTCGAGGGCAGCGTACAGGGCGTGGCAGGCCGCGTGCGCGTCAGCGTGCAGCTCATCGACGGTGTGCAAGGACACCAGATCTCCGCCGAGCGCTACGATCGTGAGCTCGGCGACGTCTTCGCGCTGCAAGACGACATCGTCCTCGCGATCGTCAACTCGATCGAGCCGGCGCTGGCACGCGCGGAGCGGCAGCGGGCGCGGCAGAAGTCGGAGCCCGATCTCGATGCGTGGGAATCGTTCCAGCGCGGCAACTGGCTGCTCTTCGGTGTTCGCGCGAAGGAAGATCTCTTCCGGGCGCTCGAGCTCTTCCGTCGCGCGCACGCGCTCGATCCGGCCTTCGCGACGGCGGCGGCGATGCAGTCCATCACGTATGCCGGTCTCCTCACGTATCAATGGGCGGACGAGCCGACGCGCGCCGTCGCCGCGGCGCTCGCGGCCGGGGAAACGAGCGTCGCGCTCAGCGACGACGACCCGTGGGCGCACACCGCGCTCGGCTACGGCTGCTCGCTTTCGGGCGACATGCCGCGCGCGATCGAGCTCAACCCGAGCTTGACGCTGCCGTACCAGGGACTCGCCGTCGCGCTCTCGGCCGAACACCCCGACGACGCGATCCGCGTCATGGAGAAAGCGATTCGGCTCTCGCCGCGTGATCCGCAGATGCACTTCTTCCGCCATCAGCTCGCGGTCGCGCACCTGATCGCCGGCCGCTACGAGGACGCGGTGAAGCAGGACGAAGAGAGCCTGCGCCTGCGCGCCGATCAGCCGCACGTCTATCGCGTCCTCGCCGCCGCGTACGGCCACCTCGGGCGGAGCGCCACGGCGCTCGGCGCGCTCGAGAAGATGCGTCGCTTGGCGCCGCACTTCTCGCTCGAGGAGTTCCGACGCGCGAACTCCGCCGTGCTCGTCGAGCGTTGCATCGAGGGTTGGCGCCGCGCCGGTTGGCCCGAGGCGTAGCGCCGCCGCGGACGTCGATCCTCGCGGACATGCACGGTCGCGCGAAACCCGTATTGACTCGCCGGGGAGCGCGGCATTTGATTTACTGACTGGGGAGTCCGTAATTCGCCGGGCAGTCCGTAATTCGGAGACGGTCCGCGGGGGAGCGGCAGGAGATGGAACGAGACGACAGGGACGCGGTCGCGCAGCCTGCGACGACGCCGCACGCGCGGCAGCCGGCGCCGTACGGAGCCCCGCCGCCGCACGGGGCGTCGCCGCCGCACGGGGTGTCGCCTCCGCACGCGGCCTCGACGCCTCTCCAACCGCGCCGCCGGTGGATGTGGCTGCTGTTGCTGCTCGTGCTCGTCGTCGGCGCGCGGATCGTCTACGGTGCTCGCCGCGGCAGCGATGCTTCGGGGTCGGCCGGCGGTGCACCCGGACAAAGCGCGCCGGCGCGTGCGGTCCCCGTCGTCGGCGTCGCGGCGCGCCAGGGCGAGATGCCGGTGTACCTCACCGGGCTCGGGTCGGTGACCGCGTACAATACGGCGACGGTGAAGAGCCGTGTCGGCGGGCAGCTCGTCAGCGTCGGGTTCCGAGAGGGGCAGCTCGTCCACGAGGGTGACGTCCTCGCCGAGGTCGACCCGCGGCCGTTCCAGGTCCAACTCACGCAAGCGGAAGGCCAGATGGCGCGCGACGTCGCGCAGCTGAAGGACGCGAAGGCGACCCTCGAGCGCTTCCGTTCGCTCCTCGCCGACGGGGTGATCGCGAAGCAGGACTACGACGACAAGCTTGCGGCCGCCGGTCAGTTCGAGGGCGCGATCAAGGTCGACCAAGGACTCATCGACAACGCCAACTTGCAGCTGACCTACAGCCGCATCACGGCGCCGCTCACCGGCCGTGCCGGGCTGCGCCTCGTCGACGTCGGCAACATCGTGCAGCCGAACGACGCGGGTGGAGTCGTCGTGATCGCGCAGATCCAACCGATCGCGGTCGTGTTCACGATCCCGGAGGACGAACTTCCCGCCGTGCTGGCAAAGCTGCGCCAGAACGAGCATCTCCCGGTCGAGGCGTACGACCGCGCGGGCAACACGCAGATCGCGACCGGATGGCTGCACGCCATCGACAACCAGATCGATCGCAACACCGGCACGACGCGCCTCAAGGGCGTCTTCGCGAACGACGACGGCGCGCTCTACCCGAACCAGTTCGTGAACGTCCATCTGCTGCTCGACGTCCGCAAGGAGGCCGTTCTCGTGCCGACCGCCGCCATCCAGCGCGGCCCGCAAGGGACGTTCGTGTACGCGGTGAAGCCGGATCGCACCGTCGAGGTGCGCCCGGTCGTGCTCGGGCCGCAGAGCGACACCGACACCGCGATCGAGCGCGGCGTCGCGGTCGGCGACGTCGTCGTCGTCGACGGCATCGACAAGCTGCGCGCGGGGACGCTGGTCGACGTCTCGCCGCCGCGTGCGACCGGCGCGGCTGCGGCGTCCGACGGACGTCCACCCGCCGCCGCGCCGACGGCACCACCGGCGTGAGGCGGCGCGCGTGAACCCGTCGCGTACCTTCATTCTGCGCCCGGTCGCGACCTCGCTCCTGATGGCGGCGATCCTCCTCGCCGGCTTCGTCGCCTATCGCCAGCTCCCCGTCTCGGCGCTCCCGCAGGTCGATTACCCGACGATCGAGGTGCTGACGTTCTATCCAGGCGCGAGTCCCGACGTGATGGCGTCGTCGGTGACGGCGCCGCTCGAGCGGCAGTTCGGGCAGGTGCCGGGTCTCACGCAAATGACGTCGACGAGCTCCTTCGGCAGCTCGCTCATCACGCTGCAGTTCACGCTCGAGCTCGACATCGACGTCGCCGAGCAGGAGGTCCAGGCGGCGATCAACGCCGCATCGACGTACTTGCCGCGCGACCTCCCGAACCCGCCCGTCTACAACAAGATCAATCCCGCCGACGCGCCGGTCCTCACGTTGGCGCTCACCTCCGACACGCTGCCGCTGTGGAAGGTGCAGGACCTCGCCGACACGCGTCTCGCGCAGAAGATCGCGCAGCTCCCCGGCGTCGGCATGGTGAGCATCAGCGGCGGGCAGAAGCCGGCGGTTCGCATCCGCGCCAACCCGACCGCGCTCGCGGCGTACGCGCTCTCGCTCGAGGATCTGCGCCAGGCGGTCGCGCAGGCGAGCGTCAACCAAGCGAAGGGGAACTTCGACGGCCCGCGCCACGCGTACACAATCGGCGCCAACGACCAGCTGCTCTCGAGCGACGACTACCGCCAGGTCGTCGTCGCCTATCGCAACGGGTCGCCGCTCCGCGTCGGCAACGTTGCCGATGTCGTCGACGACGTCGAAAACGCGCAGCAGGCGGCGTGGATGAACACCGTGCCGGCGGTGATCTTGAACGTGCAGCGGCAGCCGGGCGCCAACATCATCGGCGTCGTCGACCGCATCCATCGCCTCATGCCGCAGCTGACGAGCAGTCTCCCCGCCGCCGTGCAGGTGTCGATCCTCACCGACCGTACGACGACGATCCGCGCCTCGGTGCGCGACGTGCAGTTCTCGCTGCTGCTCACCGTCGCACTCGTGGTGATGGTGATCTTCCTCTTCCTCCGCAGCCTCTCGGCGACCGTCATTCCGAGCGTCGCGGTGCCGCTCTCGCTCGTCGGTACCTTCGGCGCGATGTACTTGCTCGGCTACAGCCTCGACAACTTGTCGCTGATGGCGCTCACGATCTCGACCGGCTTCGTCGTCGACGACGCGATCGTGATGATCGAGAACATCGCGCGCTACATCGAGCAAGGCGAGTCGCCGCTTGCGGCGGCCCTCAAAGGCTCGGAGCAGATCGGCTTCACGATCGTGTCGCTCACGGTGTCGCTGATCGCGGTCTTGATCCCGCTCCTCTTCATGGGCGACGTGGTCGGCCGGCTCTTCCGTGAGTTCGCCGTCACCTTGAGCGTGACGATCCTGGTGTCGGCGGTCGTGTCGCTGACGCTGACGCCGATGATGTGCGCGCGGCTGCTGCGCCATCGGTCGCCGCGCGAGGAAAGCCGGTTCTCCCGTGCGTCCGAGCGCTTTCTCGACCGCGTGATCGAGCGCTACGGGCGCTCGCTGCGCGTCGTGCTGCGCCACCAGACGGCGACGCTGGTCGTGGCGGTCGCGACGCTCGTCGCGACGCTCGCGCTCTTCGTCGTCGTGCCGAAGGGCTTCTTCCCGGTACAGGACACGGGCGTGATCCTCGGCATATCCGAGGCGCCGCAGACGGTCTCGTTCAGCGCCATGGCGGAGCGCCAGCAGGCGCTCGCGCGCGTGATCCTCACCGATCCCGCCGTCGAGAGCCTGTCGTCGTTCATCGGCGTCGACGGCACGAACACGACGCCGAACAGCGGCCGCATCCAGATCAATCTGAAGCCGCTCGAGGTGCGGCGGGTGAGCTCACCGGACGTGATCCGCCGTCTCCAGCCGAAGCTCGCCGACGTCGCGGGGATCACGCTCTTCATGCAGCCGGTGCAGGATCTCACGGTCGAGAACCGGGTCAGCCGCACGCAGTACCAGTACGCGCTGGAATCGCCGAGCGCGGACGAGCTGCACGCGTGGACGGCGCGGCTCCTCGAACGGCTGCAGACGCTCCCCGAGCTGCGCGACGTCGCGAGCGACGCGCAGCAGGGCGGCCTGCAGACGACGATCGTCATCGACCGTGACACTGCGTCGCGCCTCGGCGTCACGCCGCAGACGATCGACGACACGCTCTACGACGCCTTCGGCCAGCGCCAGGTGTCGACGATGTACACCCAGCTGAACCAGTATCACGTCGTGATGGAGGTCGCGCCGCAGTATGGCGACGATCCGACGGCACTGCGCGACATCTACGTGCGCGGCGCGAGCGCCGCGGCCGTCCCGCTCAGCGCGCTGACGCACGTCGTGCCGGCGTCCACGGCGCTGGCGGTGAACCATCAAGGACAGTTCCCGGCGGTGACGCTGTCGTTCAACCTCGCACCCGGCGTCTCGCTCGGCTCCGCGGTCGACGCGATCGAGGCGGCGGTGCGCGAGCTCGGGCAGCCGGGGAGTGTGCAGGCGAGCTTTCAGGGCACCGCGCAGGCGTTCCAAGCGTCGCTCGCGAACGAGCCCATCTTGATCGCCGCCGCGCTCGTCACCGTCTACATCGTGCTCGGCGTCCTCTACGAGAGCTACATCCACCCGATCACGATTCTCTCGACCTTGCCGTCGGCCGGTGTCGGCGCGCTCCTCGCGCTGCTGCTGTGCCGCACCGAGCTCGGCGTGATCGCGCTGATCGGCATCATTCTCCTCATCGGCATCGTGAAGAAGAACGCGATCATGATGATCGACTTCGCGCTCGACGCCGAGCGCGAGGAGGGGAAATCGCCCGAGCAAGCGATCTACGAGGCGTGCCTGCTGCGCTTCCGGCCGATCATGATGACGACGATGGCGGCGCTACTCGGCGGCTTGCCGCTCGCGCTCGGTAGCGGCGTCGGCGCCGAGCTGCGCCGCCCGCTCGGGATCACGATCGTCGGCGGGCTGCTCGTGAGCCAGCTGCTGACGCTCTACACGACGCCCGTCATCTACCTCGCGTTCGACCGCCTGGCGGCGCGACTCGCGCACTGGCGCGTCGGCAACGCGATCGACGTCCACGCTGAGGAGGCAGGCGTCGTCGACCCCGCCCCGGACACGACGTCGGGCCGGCGCACGGCGGAGGCGCGATGAGCATCTCCGCGCCGTTCATTCGCCGTCCCGTCGCGACGTCGCTCTGCACGCTCGCGCTCGCGCTCGCCGGCGGGCTCGCGTTCCGCCGCTTGCCGGTCGCGCCGATCCCGCAAGTCGAGTTCCCGACGTTGATGGTGACGGCGGCGCTCCCCGGCGCCGATCCCGCGACGATGGCGTCGGCGGTGGCGATGCCGCTCGAGCGTCAATTCGGCCGCATCGCCGGCGTGACCGAGATGACGTCGACGAGCTCGCTCGGGACGACCGCGATCACGCTGCAGTTCGATCTCTCGCGCAACATCGACGCCGCGGCGCGCGACGTGCAGGCGGCGATCAACGCCGCGGGCGGGCAGCTCCCGGCCGACCTGCCGAACGCGCCGACGTACCGCAAGGTGAACCCCGCCGACGCGCCGATCATCTTGCTCTCGCTCAGCTCCGACACGATCGGCGTCGGCCGCCTGTACGATGCCGCGGCGTCGATCCTGCAGCAGAAGCTCTCGCAGGTGGAGGGCGTCGGGCAGGTCGTCGTCGGCGGGGCCTCGCTGCCGGGCGTCCGCGTCGAGCTCAACCCGACGGCACTCAGCCAGTACGGCATCGGTCTCGATCAGGTGCGCGCCACGCTCGCGGCTGCGAACGCCAACCGCCCGACCGGCGCGCTCCACGACGCGACGCGCTCGTCGATGATCGACACCACCGATCAGCTGCTGAAGGCCGAGGAGTATCGGCCGCTCGTCATCGCGTATCGGAACAACGCCGCGGTACGCGTGTCCGACGTCGCCGAGGTGGAAGACTCGGTCGAGAACGTCCGCAACGTCGGCTTCACCAACGGCAAGCCCGCCGTGCTCGTCATCATCTATCGCCAGCCGGGCGCGAACATCATCGAGACCGTCGATCGCGTGCGCGCGCTCCTGCCGCAGCTCGAGGCATCGATCCCGCGCGCCATCGACCTCGCGGTCGTGATGGACCGCACGGAGACGGTGCGGGCCTCGATCGCCGACGTCGAGCTGGCGCTCTCGATCTCGATCGCCCTCGTCGTGCTCGTCGTGTTCGTCTTTCTCCGCAACATCTGGGCGACCCTGATCCCGAGCGTAGTCGTGCCATTGTCGCTCGTCGGGACGTTCGGCGTCATGTGGCTCGTCGGCTACTCGATCGACAACCTGTCGCTGATGGCGCTCACGATCTCGACCGGCTTCGTCGTCGACGACGCGATCGTCGTGATCGAGAACGTGTCGCGCTATCTCGAGCAAGGCATGGCGCCGGTGCAGGCTGCGCTCCGCGGCTCGCGCGAGATCGGCTTCACGGTGCTGTCGATGAGCACGTCGCTGATCGCCGTGTTCATTCCGATCCTGCTCATGGGCGGGATCGTCGGGCGGCTCTTTCGCGAGTTCGCCGTGACGCTGTCGGTCGCGATCGTGATGTCGCTCATCGTCTCGCTGACGACGACGCCGATGATGTGCGCGAAGTTCCTCCGCCCGGAGCGCGGGTCGCACGGACGGCTCTACCGCCTGAGCGAGCGCGGCTTCGAGTGGCTGCACCGGCACTACGAGACGAGCTTGCGGTGGGTGCTGCGCCATTCGGCGCTGACGCTCGCCGTCGCGGTGCTCACCGTCTGCATCAACATCTACCTCTACACGGTCGTCCCGAAGGGATTCTTCCCGGTGCAGGACACGGGCCGGATCTTCGGGAGCGTGCAGGCCGACCAGGCGACCTCGTTCCAGTCAATGCGCGAGAAGCTCGCGGCGTACGTCGACGTGATCATGGCGGATCCGGCGGTGGCGAACACCGTCGGCCTCGCCGGCGGCCAATCCGGTGCGACGAACACCGCGCGCGTGTTCATGGCGCTGAAGCCGCTCAGCGAGCGCAAGGTGAGCGCCGACGACGTGATCAATCGGCTGCGGCCGAAGCTCGCGAAGGTTCCCGGCGCGAGCCTCTTCCTGCAAGGCGTGCAGGACATCCGCGTCGGCGGACGGCTCAGCAACGCGCTCTACCAGTTCACGCTGCAAGACGACGACCTCGACGAGCTGAACGAATGGGCGCCGCGCATGCTGCGCAAGCTGCAGACGATGCCCGAGATCACCGACGCCAGCAGCGACGCGCAGAACCGCGGCCTCGAGGCGTCGCTGCAGATCGACCGCGACACCGCGGCGCGCCTCGGCATCTCCGCGCGTCAGATCGACGACGCGCTCTATGACGCGTTCGGGCAGCGCCAGGTGTCGACGATGTACACGCAGCTGAATCAGTACCACGTCGTCATGGAGGTCGCGCCGCAGTTCTGGCAGAGCCCGGAGACCTTGGGCGACGTGTATCTCCCCTCGACGACCGGCGCGCCGGTGCCGCTCGCCGCGTTCACGCACTTCGCCCCGTCGACGACCGCGCTCGCCGTCAATCACCAGGGACAGTTCCCGGCGGTGACGCTGTCCTTCAATCTCACGCCCGGCATGTCGCTCGGCGACGCCGTCGACGCGATCGGCCGCGCGTCGCGCGAGATCGGCATGCCGTCGTCGATTCGCGCGACGTTCCAAGGCACCGCGCAGGCATTCCAGGCGTCGCTCGCGAACGAGCCGATCTTGATCGTCGCGGCGCTCGTCACCGTCTACATCGTCCTCGGCGTCCTCTACGAGAGCTACGTGCACCCGATCACGATTCTGTCGACGTTGCCGTCGGCCGGCGTCGGCGCGCTCGTCGCGCTGCTCCTCTGCGGCACCGACCTCAGCGTGATGGCGCTGATCGGCATCGTTCTCCTCATCGGCATCGTGAAGAAGAACGCGATCTTGATGATCGACTTCGCGGTCGACGCCGAGCGCCGCGAGCAGAAGTCGCCCGAGGACGCGATCTACGAAGCGTGCCTGCTGCGCTTCCGTCCGATTCTGATGACGACGATGGCGGCGCTGCTCGGCGGCCTGCCGCTCGCGCTCGGCGGCGGCACCGGCGCCGAGCTGCGCCGGCCGCTCGGCATCACGATCGTCGGCGGGCTCATTGTGAGCCAGCTGCTCACGCTCTACACGACGCCCGTCGTGTACCTCTACCTCGACCGCCTGCGGCTGCGGTTTCTGCGGATGCGGCGGCGAGCGGGCGCCGCGCTGGCGTCGCCGGCGCCGTCGAGGGTGTGATGGCGCGCGCGCTCGGCCATCCGCGGTCATCACGCCGCCCGCATGCGCGCGCGCCGTTGCGTCCGCGCGGGCGGCCGCCGATCCCCGGCCTGCACGACGCGATCCGCGCCCGGGCGGAAGACATCTTCGCCCGTCGCGACTATCACGAGGTGCAGATGGACGACGTCGCCGCGGCGTGCGGCATCGGGAAGGGGACGCTCTACCGGCACTTCCGCAGCAAGCGCGAGCTCTATCTCGCGATCACGTTCGACGGCATCAGCCGGCTGCGCGCCGAGCTCGAGGCGACGCTCGAGGTCCCCGACCTGCCGGCGCGCCAGCTCGAGCGCATCGTGCGCGGCACGCTCGCGTTCTTCTGGGACCGCCGCTTCTTCTTCGCGCTGATTCACCGTCACGAGCATCGGTTCGACGCTGATGCGCGCGAGTGGATGCGTCAACGCGCGCAGCTCTCGTCCCTGATCGCGGCGACGCTCGCGCGGGCGATGGCGGCGGGCCACGTGCGCCGCATCGACTGCCGCATCGGCACCGAGATCCTCCTCGGCATGGTGCGCGGCGTGAACCGCTATCGCACCCGCGACGATCGCCTCGAGCGCCTGGTCACGACGGTCGTCGACGTCTTCATGCGCGGCGTCGGCACACCGTCGGGCCGCCGCGTCCTCGCGCGCGGTACGCGCGTCGCGAACGCGCTCGCCCGCCGCGCGTCCTGACCGACCGCCCGATGATGCCGCCGGCGTCCGGCTGGCGCGCCGGAGTTCGGGGGGCAACGACCGCGCGCGGCGGTCGTCATCCCGCTGCCGCTCGATAGGGACCCGCGGCGGGGGTAAGTCGTCGCGTCAGGCGTCTCTGCTGCCGGGTACGCCGAGCTTCGTCTCGAGCACGATGATCCGCTCGCGCAAGTCGAGCGCCCACGTCAGCTTCTCGTCGATGCGGTGGATCTCGGTGCTCAGCTTCTCATCCACACGGTGGATTTCGGAAGAGAGCTTCTCGTCGACGCGCTGGATCCCTGCGGACAGCTTCTCCTCGACGCCCTGGATCCTGCTCGTAAGGTTCTCCTCGACGCGCCGAATGTCGCGTCGCACCGCACCTAGCTCGCCCTTCAACGATTCGAGCTGCGGCGCGATGAGGTCTTGCATCGCTTCCTTCACCGCTTGGTAGATGCTCGCGGCCACGATCGACTCGTAGCAGCCGCCGCGCGCGGCCCGCAACGGGTACTCGAACGGACGTCAAGCGGTAACTATTTCGTCGAGACCCTCGACGAGACGATCGAGTTCCTCGGGCGAAACGCGTCTCTCACCCCGTGTGATCACCCATATGTGAACCATACAGTGATCGTATAGGAGAGTGTTACAGATGAATGCCGGTTTCTCTTGACATTGGCCGTCGCTTCGCTTATTCTTCGCCCTATGGATGGCGCTCTTTCCGATGCGCCGACCGCGGGACCGCCCTTCGAGATCGTGCCGCCCGAGTTGCTCGCGCGTCCGCAGCGCGACGAGCTCCGCCGGCTCGATCGCGCAGACGCTGCGCTCGTCGTCGACGGCTATCTCCGGCGCCTCTCCTCCCAGGAGGCGCGCTGCCGCCGTGTGCTCGGCACGCTGGCGTCGGACTTCCTCCGTCGCCGCGCGCATCACACCCTCGGCTTCGTACGCGTCGACGACTACGCGCGCGAGCGTCTCGGCCTCTCGGGCCGCGAGCTCCAATCCGCTGCCCAAGTCGTCGGCGCATTGCGCGGGCTGCCGGCGCTCGCCGCTGCGTTCGACGAGGGCACGCTCTCATGGACGCAGGCGCGCTTGTTGATCGCCATCGCGCGTCCCGAGACGGAAGCCGCGTGGCTCGCGATCGCGCGCGATCGTACGGTGCGCGCTCTCGAGACGGTACTCCGCGACGCGCGGCGCCGCGGGCAGGTCGATGATCCGGTCGCCGCGCTGGTTCCAGGATCGGCGCTGTCGCTCACAGAAGTGGCGCCGCCGGTTGCAGTGGCGGCGCCGCCCCAGGCGATCGTGCCGCCGCTCCCGCCCGGCGCGGGTCTCGCCGTCGACACCGCCCTCGACGAATGCGCCGAGAGCGGTCGCACCATCGACGGCGAGGCCGCGGTGACGTTCCGCCTCCGCTGCCCGCGCTGGGTCCCGCCGCTTTGGCGCGAGGCCGTCGAGCTCGCCCGTCGCGTCGCCGGCGAGTCGCTCGCGCCATGGCGCGCCGCCGAAGCGATCGCCGCCGAGGGCCTGTCCGCGCCGACCCAGCACGGCGCAGTCGCGCCGGACATTGAGGTGTCGCGTCCGCCGGCGCTGCGTGCCGCTGTCAACCCCGACGAGACTCGCGCCGCGTTCACCGCGCGCTCCGCCTTCGATACGATCGATTGGTCGTGCGTCGTCGAGGCCGTTCCCCAAGACGTCGACCGCCTC
>WNFQ01008185.1_pt1 | contig 14472 bp, 18 predicted proteins | sample 5400171 | NCBI WGS metagenome assembly WNFQ01 (sample SAMN13153356, study PRJNA577476) | soil metagenome | isolation source: 20 cm soil under Madrone tree | place: USA:California | collected 2016-06-14
CTTACAAATCCTTCGGCGGTGGAAGTCCCGTTTTAAACTCATACCAGAACATCCTAAATGCCATCCTGAATCTCTTCCTTGCCAGAACCACCCAAAGAACAAACCCAAACGCCAGAAGCACCTTCCATCCCTGAGTCCGCCAGGGCACCACCCAAACGATTTCCCGGGCGGAAAGAGCTTCTCCCGAGTCGCCGTACGTAGAGCGGAGAATGACGGTGTGTCGGCCAAACCAAAGTCCCTTGCCGATTGAGATCATTGAAGGTTTTGACGCCGCCATGAGGCAGGTACCACAACCGGTCTCTGGGCAGACAGCTCGTCTTGGGCTTAGCTTTGTGCACTTCTTTTAGTGCCAGCCCGGAGTGTCCAACTTACAACCACTGACGTTTCCTTCGACAGAGATTCATAGAGCATCGAGGCATCTTGCAATACGTCCGCCATTTCTTGGCGGAGAAACTTGCCGTAACACGGGACTTTTTAATTATGTGTCGCGCGACTTTGATAATGTCCCCATGCGGCGACATTAGAAATGTCCCCTTTTGGCGACGTTACGACAATAGAAATGTCCCCTAATCTGGAGGTCTCCACAGGAGGCCAGATTGGGAAGGACCGCGATGAGCAGCAAGGAATTACGAAGAGCAGGAGTAATGGCGCGCGTAGAAAGTGGCGAACTGAAACTGGTAAATGCTGCGGTGATGATGGGGCTGAGCTATCGCCAGAGCAAGCGCTTGGCCAAGCGTTATCGAGAAGCGGGAGCCAAAGGGCTGAAGCACGGTAGCGCGGGGCGGGAGTCGAACCGAAAGAAGCCGCGGAAATTCCGGGAACGAGTGTTGCGGTTAGTGGGCAAGAAGTATTCCGGGGAGGAAGGGCCGAGCACTTGGCTAGCGACGATCATGTGGAAGTGAATGCGCAGACCCTGCGGCGCTGGATGTTGTCCGCCGGGCTATGGAGTCGGGCGCGGAAGCGGCGTATGCATCGCAAGCGGCGAGAACGGAAAGAGCATGTGGGTGAACTGGTACAGATGGATGGGAGTTTCCACGACTGGTTGGAGGAACGAGGGCCGCGTGGCTGCTTGATGAACATGGTGGACGACGCCAGCGGAGATACGCTGGCACGCATGGGGAGTGAGGAGACGATCTGGGCTGCGGCGGGAGTGTTGCGAGCCTGGGTGAAGAAATACGGCATACCGGTGGCGCTGTATACGGATTGGAAGAATGTGTATGTACGCGAGGCGAGCACGAAAGAGCAATTACAGGGGGTGGTGCCGGTGACGCAATTTGGTCAGATGTGCCAGCGCCTGGGGATTCGCATCATCGCAGCCAATTCGCCGCAGGCGAAAGGGCGAGTGGAGAGAAACCACGGCACGCACCAGGATCGCTTGGTAAAGAAAATGCGGCTGAAGAAAATCCAAACGCATGCGGAGGCGAATAGGTTTCTGGAGAAGGAATATCTGCCCGAGCACAACCGGCGGTTTAGGCGTACCCCGGCGCAGCCCGAAGACTATCATCGAGCGGCCCCGCAGGCAGCGGAGTTGGAGGAAGTTTTTCATCTGGAGACCGGGCGAGTCATCGGCAACGACTGGGTGGTGCGGCACGACAACCGATATTTTCAGGTGGAAGCTCAAGCCCGGCAGTATGCGCCGGCCAAGGGCAAAGTCACGGTGTGCGAATGGGAGGACGGGCGATTACAGATTCGCTATCGCAGTAGGGCGGTGGTTTGGGAGGAGATTCCGGGCCCGGTTCCCGTTCAGGCCGTAAGACCCAGGGAGGCCACGGCCAAGAAACAAAAGCCGCCCACTCCCAAAGCGGATCACCCCTGGCGGCGGGATTATCGCAAGATGCGCCCCTGGAGCAAACCAGGGACACCGCCAGGGTCGTTGATCCATGCCATGTCCGGTTGAGATAGCACATGAAAAGTGGACGACAGTGGCCAAGACCGGGTCGCGGTTCCCTCGTTGGCAAAGGCGCACAAGCCGAGCCAGGATCATCCTTGGCGCCGAGCTTACAACACCCTGAAGCCGAATGGGCCGGCGAAAGCAGAGATGCGGGCGCGCATGGCAGCTCCGCTGTGAATTCTCGTCGCCGTGACCAACACGAGGGCCAAAGCGGCGGAGGCTATGGGTCCACGCAGTTGGGAATCGTCGCTCTTGGGCGATCCTGGCGCGAAATTTTTCTCTGGAAAACGGGGAACACGCACAAAAGGAATCAGGCGGGGGAAAAAAGAACATATTCGCGATGCGCACAGTGGAGTTCAATCAAGCGTTGAGCGGGGGGAAGGGGCTCAAATGAAGTGAACCCCTGGACTGAGACACAGAGTTAAGGGGATTGTTGCCGTTCGCTGAAAATCATTGTAACGGCGAGGTGCTTCGATTGCATTCTCGAATCCGTGTCCGACCGCGGATTTTTTCTTACCGTGCACGCTGTCCGCCGCCAGCTGGCGGCTATGCCGAATGAACTCTACTTCATCCGTTTGATTGACCATTCCACACGCAGAGTGTGTCCTGGAGAACGGCTTTGGGATGCAGGTCAGTTGATGCGTGGATCCACGGTGCGCTTTCTGCGCGCACGCAACCGCGAGGGTTACGACGTATATCTGCTCCCCTATGCCGAGGATAGCAATGCCGGCTATATTCTCCTCGACCTCGATCACGCCCCACCTCGTATCCTTGAACTCATGCGAGCTAATGGTCATGAGCCCTGCGTGATGCTCCGGACCAGCCCGGGCCATCTCCAAGCTTGGATTCGCGTCAGCACCACACCGCTGGAACCTGCCCTGGCGACGGCCATAGGCAAACAGTTGGCTCACAGCTATGGCGGCGACTTGGCCAGCACCGACTGGCGTCACTTGGGAAGACTGGCCGGCTTCACCAACCAGAAGTTCGCGCGACGTACGGTCCGCGGTTACGCTCCTTGGGTAAAGATTGTCGAAGCCCGTGCGGTTCTGGCGAGCGCCGCCCAGGACTTGCTGCCTTCGGCCACGCAGCTGGTGACACGGCAGACGATGACGGCAGCGCGGATTGCTGCCCACCACCCCTCCCGCGTAGGCCACCCAGGGCCCACGATTACTGCCCAAGGAGCCGTCACTATCTATCAACGCTGGATGGAGCGCTGGCACATTCGGGAGCGCTTTCCCCAGCCCGACTGGAGCATCGTCGATCTGTGGCTCGCGAGAAAATTGCTGGCCATCCACATATCGACCGCCCAGGTGGAAACTATTCTCCGTCTGGGAAGTCCGCATTTTCCCCGCCACCACGGCGATCCGGAGGACTATTTGCGACGCACTTTGGCACGGGCTGCTCTTCCTGCTCCCCGCCCTGTGTGTTCGCCTCATGCCCCCGCTCCTCGCGCGAGCAAATCTATCAAACCTGGGTGAAATATCCGCAGCGTTACTAGCGGTTTCTTTGTTTTTCTTCCTATGCTCCGTTTTCATCGAAACATTTCGCGTCAGGACCGCTTCAGAGCGACGATCCCCATCTCGCTCGACCCACAGCACCCCGGTTTTGTTTTTCTGTAGGCGCATTTTCATTTTCCACACTAGATGCCCGATCATCATGCCACCGCCCCTCGGGTACCGTGCGAGGAAACCGACAGCGACTGCTCGAACTCCAGCGGCGGACGGTAGCCAAGCGCGGAATGCAAGCGCTCTTGGTTGTAGATCTTCTCCAGGAACGTTTTGATCGAAGCCTTCGCTTCCTCGAGATTGCGGTATTCTGTACGATAGACTTCCTCGTACTTGAGAGTCTTGATAAAGCTCTCCGCTCTGGCATTGTCATAAACATTTCCGCGTCGGCTCATGCTGATGCGAATACCGTGTTGTTTCAGTCGAGCCGTGTAGTCCAGCGAAGCATATTGCACACCACGGTCGGAATGGTGTACCAAGCCAGGCCGTGGCCGACGTTGCCTCAGCGCCCGGCGCAAGGCCTCCAGCACTAGAGCTGCTTCTAAGCTGCGCTGCAGGGCCCAGCCGATGCAGCGTCGTGAAAAGGCATCCAGCAGAACCGCCAAGTACACGAACTCCACTTGCAAGCGGATGTAGGTGATGTCGGCAAGCCAAAGCTGATTGATGCGCGTCAGCACCATATCCTTGGCTAGGTTGGGATAGATCCGCAGCCCGTGCTTAGAGTCGGTGGTCAGAATGAACTTTCGCCGTCGCAAACACAGCAAATTATCTGCTCGCATCAACCGTAGCACGCGCTTATGGTTTACTTCCCAGCCCTGCTTCCGGAGTTCGACCTGCACGCGACGATAGCCGTACGCTGGCCAGTGCAGCGCGATGCCTTGAATGCGACTGCGTAAATCCATGTCGGCTTCTTTGCGTTGCGGTCGCCGCAGAAAACGGTAGTATCCCGCCCGGCTCACTCCCGCTGCCTGGCAGAGCCCGTTCACCGCGGCCTCCGCTTCGGCCGCTTCCCGGATTTGCTCATAGAGCCGGCGTTGCCATTGACGGCGGCGGGCAGGGGTTGTTCCCTGAAACGCCGCAAGGCTTTTTTTAAAAAATCGAGCTCCATCGTCTGCTGTCCGATCTTGCGTTCCAGCTCGGCAATCCGCTCGGCATCCAGTCTCGGCTGCGGGCGAGCACCCTTGCCAGGAAACGCCAGCTCGCCTTTCGCTCGCCACTCGCCTTTCCAGACCTCTAGCCGTTTGGGACTGAGCTGATACATGCGCGCCACCTCGGCCATACTCTTTCCCAAGTCCATCTCGCGCATCGCAGCAATCTTCAATTCGCGGGAATACTCTTGTCGGGGCACAAGCATTGTTCTCCTCCATTCAATGTAATTGGCCCCTTAATTTCCTGTCTCATTTTTGGGGTGCACTCCACAAACGCCGCCCCTTCCCCCCGCGCCCCCTAACCTGGCTCACACTCTGCCACTGCGATGTTGTTCGCGATCAACAGCAAAAAAGGGGACATTTCTAATGTCGTAAGGATGGGGACATTTCTAATGTCGGTTGACAACAAGAATCGTTTTCTCTTGACTTCAGGATTTGGCGAGACGAAAATGCGCGCGACATAATCCCCCGTCGCGTAGATTGCTTTCCCCGCACGATGCCGAACCTCTATGACGAACGATAAGTACTTGGGCTCTCCTCCCGGGCATTATGACGAAACATCTGCGGCACGCGAAGGTCCTGGAAGGAGCGGATTTGTCAGGAGCTTTCGGAAGTCCTCAAAGCCAACGAGTGCCACATTTCCAAGCGGCTATCGAGCCGATAACTCATTTCGTGCTGCAGCTAGGAGTACTCGATCGGTCTTTCTGCCGTAGGAGGCTCTGATGGGAACATATTCGGAGGCAACACCAAACCGACCCGGAATAGAGCAAACACTGTTACTCACGTTCCTACTATTTACCTGCCTGGGATGCGGCACTCCCATGGCAGTGAAGCGCCTCTCTGCTGAGCAGGTAAAAGCACAGCTTTCGTATTCGGCTTCTCTCAAGGCGTACTTCGACGTGATAAGTCGGTTTGCTGATGCTCAAGTCCAAGCGAGTGACTTCAGAATCGACCGTCTCACGAAAGACATTGAGCAGGAGTATAAGAGTGCTGCCCTGGGCCAAGTAGCAGCGGCCCGAGACGACAATGCGCGTCTCAAAGTGCTCAACGACCTCGCGAGCAAGATCGACGAAAACCAAGCAACTGCGGCCGGACAAAAACAAAGAATTGCCGACCTTGTCGCCAAACTGAAGGGCAAACAAGGGGAAATGTTGGAGGCCTACCAAAACATAGCGTCCGCCCAGCAGAAACTCGATGACTACATTCAACTCCAAAAGGCGGATGATGTTGTTATGAATGAGCTCTCCGGTATCGTAGGCGTGAATCGGGACAAGATCACCCAGTCAACCACTGACATCGCGAATATTGCAAACGAGATCGAAAAGCTCTTTCCGGCGAAGGGGGCAGCATCACCATGACGCTTCAAGACATCATTAGCACTCTAAACAGCACTTTCCAGAAGCTTGATGACGCCGGTATCGACGACACGAGTAAACGGGATCTGCACATTCTCATTCTCCAACTCGAACGTGAACTTGAGGTAGCCGTTTTCGACCCGCTAAAGGACATCGACTCAGTTACGATCGCGGACACATCTCAGCTTAGAGTTTTGGCTCAACAGGTTCAACAAGAGATTGACAACGAAAAAGCTCGCGTGAAGTTGCTCCAAAAAATGATTGCTACCGCCAAAGTAGCGGTCAGGGCCGCAGGAGTTCCAATCCCAGCATAGATTGCATGACGGCGAGAATTGAGGTGAGTTCATGTCCACAGGTGCGGCCAGCCCAGCTCCGGCAGACGGGAACAGCTTACTTCGGCTCGCCCACCAGCACGTGGGTGAGAAATATGTTCTCGGGGCATTGGCTCCAAAGAACAACCCGGACTGGATAGGACCGTGGGATTGCGCTGAGTTTGCGTCTTGGCTAGTCTTCCAGATTGCCGCCAAGCTCTACGGCTGTCGACGAGATTTCGGGGACCCCGCCACGGCAGACGCGTATACCGGCTATTGGGCTCGGGACGCCAAGAGCCTGGGCCAAATCGTCTCTCTTGAGTCAGCGTCCCGCACAGCCGGTGCGTTTGTCTTGCGCATACCCCAGGCGGGCGCCATCGGTCATATCGTCCTCTCCGATGGGGCGGGGGGAACGGTAGAAGCTCACTCCTCGAACGATGGAGTGATCACGTCCACTCTCGCCCAAAGGCGCTGGGATACGGGTGTGCTGATTGCGGGTATCCAGTACACCCAAGGCGCTGCAGTGTCTGTCTCTCCACCGCAGACTGCCGTCTATCGTCTAATGATGCCAGTCATGAGTGGAAACGAGGTATTGAAGATGCAGCGGAAGCTGAAGGCTGCCGGTTTCGATCCTGGGACCATTGACGGTGAGTTTGGGCCGCACACTCAGGCTGCAGTGGTAGCATTTCAGCTTTCGTCTGGTCTGACGCAGGCTCTGGGGGTTCAGCTGTAGATGGGTCTGTCAGGCTAGATTTACAGTGGCAAACTGCCGAGGCGTTGGGAACGGCCCGACCGAGCGGTCGATGCAGCTCTTGAACCTACCGATCAAAGGAGACTCTCTATGGCAACCCCGGCCCTCCAAGCAGCGAATCCCCTCCGCCTCCCTCATTTCAGAACGGCGGAGGTGACCATAGTGTCGTTACTGTGGCTGATCTTATCTGTGTGGGGGGGATCTACTTGCCGCCACGGACGGGGTGGTTCGTCATCGCACTATTGATGGTCGTGTATTGTCTTTTTTTGGGACGGTGGATCTCCGCGAGGCCGTTAGGCATCCTCGTGAACGAGCGCAATTTGATGAGTCTTTCACGGTTTCAGATGATGTCTTGGACCGTGTTGCTACTTTCTGCTTTTTTTGAGGTGGCGCTGAAACGTCTGCATGTCCTATCGTCGAACTCCGCTGCGTTGCCGATCAATATCTCGATGGACTGGCGGCTGTGGGCTCTCATGGGAATCAGCGCAACATCCCTGGTTGGAAGCCCCTTGATATTAAGTTCCAAAACAAATCAAGAACCGCAGCCAAAGACGGTCGACAAGGCAGCAGCGGCCCTGAACGAGCCGGTCGTCGACATTCAAAGAAACAGTCAAGGAACACTGTACTCAAACCCACGCATTGCCGACGCGTCACTGATAGATATGTTTCAGGGAGATGAGATTGGAAACACCGCCTATGTAGACGTTTCCAAAGTCCAGATGTTTTACTTCACTATAGTGGCTGTCCTGGCCTACGCGTATGCTCTGTACTCAGCCATGAATGACATTTATCCGGCAAGGGGGTTCGCAATGCCGACGCCATCGGATGCACTCGTCGCATTGCTTGGGATCAGCCATGCGGCATATCTGACGAGCAAAACAACTCAACATAGCTAGCAACTGTAAAAGACGGCCCCGCAGTCTGGACACGTACCAGACGCGATCCGCTGGTTTGCGAAAACCTGCGGATCCCTTCCGCGTCACGGCTTGTGAGAGCCCCAGCCTGATGGCTGCTGCGCGAGCGACGGTGAGAAGCCAGCAAACGCTAAAAGGACAAAAGGGCCAGAATCAAGGAGTTCTTCAGTGGCCTTAACAGCTGCATTGTGATTCTTTGGACATTGAGGCAGTCGGCCGCTTTCGGCCCGCACCTAATAATTCGTGGGTCAAGCCGCGAGTCCACGGGCGATGCCGTCACGAAGCTGAGGTTGCCCTCGGCAGTCTGGCACACGCCAACGCCTCTAGCCGCCGAGCGCACTATGCTTGCGTGGATCCGCACCGGCCTGGCCTTGATGGGATTCGGTTTTGTGGTGGCGCGCTTCGGGCTCTTGCTGCAGCAACTCTGGGTCGCCCAACACAATCTGTCGCCACAGTCGTACGGGCTGTCTCCGTGGTTCGGCACGGTGCTGATCGCAATTGGAGTAATCGTGAATGCTTTTGCCGGATGGCACCACCTCCGACTGGTTCGGGACTTGGACCGCGGTGAAACGGCACACTCTCGACCTTCCATCCGGCCTGTCGCCATTGCATTCTTCCTGGCATTGATCGGGCTGGCAATGACGATTTATCTGCTTACCGTTCACAGCTCCGCGAATCTGCATCCCCAAAGTAACGAGGAGGTTTCCATGACACCGGCAGCAGCAACTGAAGGAATCACCGATAAGCCGAGCAATCACTCCGTCGAGGAAACGGTGGATCGGCTCAAGAATATTCTGCAAGCTAAGGGAGTCACGCTGTTTGACCTGATCGACCACAGCGGAGAAGCTGAGAAGGTAGGGATGAAAATGCCTCCGACCAAGCTCTTAATTTTCGGGAGTCCGAAGGCCGGCACGCCCCTGATGCTGGCCGCGCCCAGCATCGCCCTTGACCTTCCTCTCAAGATCTTGGTGTGGGAAGATCCGCAAGCCAAGGTCTGGGTTAGCTACGACAGTCCTGTCTATTTACAGAAGCGGCACAACCTGCCACAAGACATGGTGCAAAACATAGCGGTAGTTGAAACCTTGGCGGCTAAGGCTGCGGAATAGAAAGAACGGGTCTCCGCGCCGGGGTACGAAAGGGCGATTCTATTCCGGCGTCCCAGTCCGTTCCCTTCATTCCGTTACCAGGCTCAAAGCGGATAGGACTGCAGTGTCCCGAGCGGTGTCCCGAAACTGTCGTTGGTCTGTCGGTGCGAGTGTAAATTGTTGGGATTGCAGGGCATCACAAGAGAAGAAGACAATTATGAAACCGCTGTACCGCTGCACCCGCAACTGTATGACTTCACAAGTACGAGGATCAATGGAGCACAGCTGGAGCACAATTAAAACTGAACGCCGGGCGGATCTCAAAAATGGCCACTCAAAACCAGCGAGATTGTGCCCCATGGTGCGGGAAGAGGAAGGTTGCTATCAGGTTTGTCACTATGCTTACCCTATTGGAACGCGAGAAAATGCGCACCAGCTCATGAAAATCAGGGTTTTGCTTTTTGTCGTTGCATCGCTCGCCGTGTGGGCTTTGGATTCGGCAGCCGCACAAGATAAACCCGAGATTGTGTCGGCCACAATTCTTGCATTGGAGAACAAATGGAATGCAGCCTATAAGCGAGGGGATATCGCGACCATGGAGTCTTTGCTTGCTGATGATTTCATCATCACCGTAGAAGACGGGAGCACACTTAGCAAATTTGGCTACATTGCGCACAACGGGGACTCTACTCTCCACGTAGAGCTTACAGAAATGTCGGATCTTAAGGTTCGAACACACGGCAGCACAGTCGTGGTCATTGGCGCGTATCACGAAAAGGGCCGATCCAAGGGTAAACCTTACGAATACCGCGACCGTTTCACCGATGTTTGGACGAAGTTCAACGGCACGTGGCAAGTTGTCGCATCGCACTACAGTATTCCGGTCAGTAAATAGGGGAAAACACCCGAAGAACGCTCGTGAGCCTAACTGGACTAACTGTTCATGAAAAGCTGCCGCAGGTTGAAACTCCCAGTGCGCGACTACATGGCCGCGATTCTCCCGGGTTTGCCGATCTCCCGATCCAGCGCCTCCCAGACCTTCCCACCGCGTGGGTCGCCCAGCATTCATAGACTGCAAGCGACGGGGTGTTAGCGTGAAGGCAATTTTGCGACAACAACCGCATAGTCTCCTGTTTACGGACCATGCCCCTTTGACGCGCGGGATTAGCGCTTCTCAAACCCACGTTCAGCCCAGCAATCCCTTTTCGCTTGATAGTGTCAGAAAGTACTACTCCCACACCTGCAAAAGTCCTGGGAGCTTGAAGCAGCACGACGCCCGTAGTTTGTGCTCCGAAACTCACTTGAATCCTAGGAGGCCCAGCAAGTGAAAGAGATCGCTTCGGCGTTGATCTTCGTGAGCTTGTCGGTGCTAGCGGCGCTTCCGCTGGCGGAGGGCGCCGAGAGAAAAGGCGCAGACAAAAGGGAGTGGCCGACCCATGGCTGGGCGAAGGACAATCCAGCCAGAGTGGGACTCGATAAAAAAGTTCTGACGGCGTTTGATGCCGACCTGGCAAGCGGAAAATACTCCATGGTAGATAGCTTTGAAGTGTTCCGGTGCGGAAAAACAGTCTACGAGCGCAAATATCCCCACGACTACAGACAGATCTACGGGAGAGAGGCGAAGACGCGCGGGCCCCTGAATGCGCATCTGACTGGTCCTTACAACTACTTCGACCCGACGTGGCACCCGTACTATCACGGAACCGATCTGCACAGCATGCAGTCGGTGAGCAAGACGGTCAGCTCGGTCATTCTGGGCGTTGCCGTTACACGCGGTGATTTCAAGGCCAGCCTGGACACCCCCGTGCTCAAGTACTTCGATGTTGCGAAACTGAAAGACGTAGATGACCGCAAACGGCGAATGACGCTGCGTCACGTCTTGACCATGTCAACGGGTCTCGAGTGGAATGAAGAGGTTGCGTACGACGACCCCCGGAACGATTCGAGTTTGATGGAGGCGGCCGACGATTGGGTGAAGTACGTGATCGATAAGCCGATGGCGCAGGAGCCCGGAAGGGTCTTCAATTACAGCAGCGGAGTGTCGGAGCTGCTGGCCTACATTTTTCAGAAAGAGACTGGGCAAGATATCGAGGAGTATGGCGAGAAATATTTGTTCAATCCGCTGGGCATGGAGCACTTCTGGAAGCGCACGCCACAGGGGCTGGTGGATACTGAAGGAGGCCTGTATCTGCGCGGCTCAGACCTGGCCAAGATCGGGTACCTGTATTTGCACGATGGGATGTGGGACGGGAAGCCCATCGTCTCGAAAGATTGGGTAAGGCGGTCATTAGCTCCGTTCATTGATGCGGAGGAAGGCTACAAGTATGGGTTCAAGTGGTGGCTGTTTCCGCGAGCCGATACGCAGGGATATGTCTGGATGGGCAGAGGGTTCGGCGGGCAGCGCCTGATGGTCTTTCCGAACGAAGAACTGATCGCAGTGTTTACGGGATGGGAAATCCTTAAGGAGCCCGCGACTGACCACGAGATTGTCAGCCGGATTCTGCCCGCAGTGCGCACAAAAGCATGCAGTGGCGTTGCCCACTGAAAAGGGCCTCCTCCCATCGGCGGAGCTAAGCTGGCCCAAAACCCTCGAAGGGCTTGTGGCGCGTTGGAGGCCCCCTGGCGCACGCCTTTGGCATCTAACCAAGTCCGCTGCGTTTGCCAGTTCGCTATCGGTAGGATTGTCGGTTCTATGGTCTCCGCTGCACAGTTTCATAGCAGGTGACCGGGGAAGCTCGTCAATCTCAACTCGACTGTGGACGCATATTTGCCACCCAACTCGACGCCGTCGTTTGGGCCGCCCGCTTTCCGCAGGGACGTCGGATTCCGATTCTGTACAAGCGGTCTGATACACGCGAGGTTCGCTTTGCCGGTGGAACTCCGCCCGGCCACGCGACTGCAGCGGGAGCGCTGACGTTGGCTTGCCTTTTCCTTGTGCTAGGAACTCTGGCCCTACTGGCATCGCGCAGTGAGCTTGTTACCGAGCAAACCACTGCGTGAAAATGTCGCTGCCGCAGGAAGAAGATTCAGATCGGGAAGCATTGTGGCTGACATGCGCGGAGCATCGCATGAACTCTCCCCACTACGATCTGTTCCGCCCAAAAGAAGTTGTACAAAAGAACCTCGCGCGTCACACCGACAGCTGTGGAGGCTAACAGGGCAAGGGCGCGAGTTAACCGAGTCATGGGACGCTTTCGTTTTGGGCAGGATGCGAGCTTTCGGAGGGCCGAGAGTGGAGCGTTGAGATGCAGGTGTCCGTTTTCTGAACAGGGTGCAGGCAATTCACGAAGGAAAAACCGGGGAGTAAGATATCAGCGTCAATACGAATCGAGTTCCCTAGAATAAGGATTGTTGCGGTGGAAAATCGAAGCGATAGTCAAGCGCGTAGGAAATCGACGGGCACAACATTCTACATACGAATGGGCATTTCGTTAAGTGCCCTTGCACTGCTTGTCCTGCATAAGCTCTACCCCGGTTTGTTGCCCGCCGACACAATTGGAATTGGGTTGCTGGTCGTCGCAGTATTGCCATGGGTCTTGACCGTAATATCCGAAGCGGAGTTACCTGGAGGTTGGAAGGTAAAGTTCCGGGAAGTTGCAGAAGAACAGCGACGACAGGCGGACGAAATTGAGTGGATTAAGTTCCTTATGAGGAATTTCCTGACACAGTATGAACTTGAACACCTGAAGAAGTTGGCATCTCTGGAGCCTTTCTGGTTCGATTTCAGTAGCGGCACCAAGCCGTATTTCGACCGAGAATTGCATCGCTTGCTGGAACTAGGCTTAATCGAGCGCGAGCCGAACAAGGGTGTGAGAGGTTTGCTCTACGACAAGGAGGGCATGCAGAAGATCGACAACAAAAGTATGAAAGACGTGAAGCAGTATTTCCATATAACGAAGCCCGGTTTGGATTACCTGAAAATGCGGGACGAAATGACTGACGGGACTGCGTAGCGGGTGGTGAAATGCTTTAGGAAATTGGAGGCGCACGTGGCCAGCTGAAACGTCGGTCCCCATCCCCACCGCTTAGGGGTGTTGGGTCGCGTAGCTAGCGACGCCCAGCGATCTCCGGTTTCCGACGGCAGGCACTCAGGGTGTCGTCGTCTCTCTGGCTGCAACTACTCTGAGGGACTCTGAACGCACGCTGATTCTGTATACGCTTCAAGGAGTCGGTTGGGTGATCGGCGGCCCAAAAGGTGCGGCCGCCAAACTTGGCTTGAAGCGCACTACGCTGATCCACAAGATGCAGAAGCTGGGGATTTCCCGGCCTAGTCTCCAAAGCAGCCAGAATGTGATGGGGCCAGCACCGCAGGTGCCAGACTAGCTGCCGCAATTGTAGTAGCGCCGATCGGCGCCATACTTGATGGAGACCAATTTCAATAGGGATGTTCTGACCCTCGACCCACAGAACAAGGGCGTCCTCCGCAAGCCTCTCATACCCGAATTACTGGCTCGGTAAAAGCGGACCAACCGATTACTATCCCAACGGCTTGCGTGCGGCTGGGCATCGCTGGTGCTCTGCGCTGCCAGCTGATTCTACGGTGAGGAAGCCTCAGTCGGACTCTGCGTCAAGGGCGAGCGTGGTACTGCGTTCGTCTTCGCTTCCAGCACTTCGGGGGTTAGAAGGTCCTGGATTCAATCTACATATTGCGCACCAAAAGAGATAACCTCATTCTTGTGGCCATTCGGCCTATCATTCCTAAGAACAATCAGTAGGAGGTACGCACATGGCAGCGAATCAGGTAGTGCTTTACTTCGACAAACAGGAGGATGCCCTGCTTTTCACCCTGGCTGCCAGTTCGGTCATGTCAGCGGAAGGCCCCGTCCACAGGAGCGTCGCAGTGGTCAAGGTTGCGGAGGAGATTTGCAAAGCCAGTCGAATCACGGCTGAGGGTGTTCTGAACATCACGTGAAGGATGGCACAATCAAAATGATTCGAAAAGCTGCGCTGCAAGTAGGGGCCCCCGCGCTACTCGCTTTCATGGCATGGAATGCATATCTTGCTGTCAACCATTTAAAGCAGACGCAGAGAATTGCTGCGCTCACACTGGAAAGCTCCATGATCCAGGCGGACGTCTCCGGTGTTCTGAAAGACTTGACCGATATGGAAACAGGTCAGCGCGGATACCTGCTAACCGGGGACCCGCCGTACCTGCAGCCCTACAACGACGCGAAGGGCAGGATCGGAACCGATTTTGCCGGCCTTCGTGCAGGGTTAGCTAATCGAGCGGAGCGCGAACGGTCCCTGGAGTCGCAACTCGAGTCTTTGGCTATCTCAAAGCAAGCTGAGATGGAGCGCTCTATTAGTTTTCGCCAACAGGGGTATCGCCACCGCGCATTCATGCTGGTGGATTCAAACGAAGGTATGGAGTACATGGATAGAGCTCGCGGGCTTCTGTCCTCGTTATCCGCGACGGAGACCAGCAGCTTCGCGAGATTCGACAGAGAGAGGAATGCTAGCCTAAGCCAGGCGTTGACAGAAATCATTGTTGCCAATTCATGTCTGCTCGTAC
>WNFQ01002063.1_pt1 | contig 14466 bp, 12 predicted proteins | sample 5400171 | NCBI WGS metagenome assembly WNFQ01 (sample SAMN13153356, study PRJNA577476) | soil metagenome | isolation source: 20 cm soil under Madrone tree | place: USA:California | collected 2016-06-14
ACGAAGCCATCCTGCGCGAGTTTCTCGAGCTCCTTGCGATAGGCGCCTTTGCGGCCGCGCACGATGGGAGCGAGGATCATGATGCGGTCGTCGACCTTGCAGAGGTCGCCATTGAGAATGGCTTGTACGATCTGGTCGCTGGACTGGCGGGTGATGGGCTTGCCGCAAGTGGGGCAATGCGGCACGCCGATGGAGCTGTAGATGACGCGGAGATAGTCGTAAATTTCGGTGATGGTGCCGACGGTGGAACGCGGAGAGCGCGTGGTGGTTTTCTGCTCAATGGCGATGGAAGGGGAGAGGCCTTCGATGACGTCGACTTCGGGGCGCTCCATCTGGTCGAGGAACTGGCGGGCGTAGGCGGAGAGGGATTCGACGTAGCGGCGCTGGCCTTCGGCGTAAATGGTGTCAAAAGCGAGGGAGGACTTGCCGGAACCGGAAAGGCCGGTAATGACGGTGAGGGTGTTGCGGGGGATTTCGACGCTGATATTCTTGAGGTTGTGCTGGCGTGCGCCGCGGACTACGAGTTTCGTCAGGCCCATGATCCCCAAACGCTCCCTCCACAGGAGCCTGCCTGCGGCAGGCGGGCCTGGCTTGCAGCAGGCAGGCCCTGGCGCCCAGTGGGTACACTGAGGCCAGCATAACCCTTCACGATAGCAGGGGCGCGTTGGCGGGGTCAACACGGAGGCGGGGCGCCGAACAGAATAGACCCCAGAGGACTTACAGTGAATCCTGTAGGGGGTTGGGGCGACGGGTAAATTTTGGCGGGGGGTGGCACGTTTTTACGCGGATTTGTGCAGCAATATGATGAAACGGAAGGATTTAGGAATGGCGTTCGGTTTGCACCCCAGAGGGTGTGGGGGACGCGAGCCGAGGATCCCTTTAGGGGATTGAGGGCTGGGCCGGTTCGCTTGTCCCCCTTTTTTCTTTCGCCTCGACTTTCGCCGATGTAGCCCCCGAAGCTTCCACCCTGGCGTCACCACCCCCCCCAAACACGCCCAAACCTAAACGAAAGCGGCGGAAGTGTGTTTGGCTGCGGCGTGCGTGGCGGGCTGGAGCGATTTGAGCGTGCCGCGGCGCGCTGGGGACTAGATCCAGCGACGGGTGAGGTAGTCGCTCATAGTCATGAAGAGCATGACGGCGAGCCAGAAGACAGAAGCGATGATGACGAGCTGGGTGCGCCCGGGGCTGTACTTGGCGTGCATGAAGAAAAGAACGACGAGCGAGGCTTTGAAGACGGCGATGGTGAGAGCGACGATGATATTCAAACCGGAGAAATATTGGTTAAGGTCGACCTCCGCGGCGGTGACGGTGAGAGCGGTGCAGATCATGAGGACGGCGAATATGATGAAGTAGATTTTGGGTGAAACAATGTGGTGTTCCGACACGCGCTTGCCTTTCTTCCCAGCCGTCAGTGGCGATCAATCAGATAGAGCAACGGGAACAGGAAAATCCAGACGATATCGACGAAGTGCCAGTAGAGGCCAATGTTTTCGACGGGCGTGTTGTAGTCCGGCGTGAAGCGGCCGCGCAGCGATTCCTTAATGAGCCAAAGTAGCAGGCCGGCGCCGACGATCATGTGCAGGGCGTGCAAGCCGGTCATGCCGAAATAGAGCGAGAAGAAAAGCTGGGCGTGGGCGTTGGTGGCGACGTCGGCGCCAGGTTCGAGATTGAAATTCCAGCCGGGGATGTGGTGCTCGACATATTTGTCGTGGTACTCGATGGCCTTGATGCCGAGAAAGACGCAGCCGAGGATGAGCGTGGAGATGAGGAAAATCGTCAGCAGCTTTTTCTTGCCAGCCTGGGAAGCCCAAACAGAGAGGGCCATGGTCAAGCTGCTGGCGATGAGCACGACGGTGTTCACCGCGCCGAGCCAAAGCGTGATGGTCTTGCTGGCCGCGCTGAATATGTCGGGATAGGTGGAGCGGTTGATGGTGTAGGTCATGAACAAGCCGCCGAAGAAAAGCACTTCGGTGGACAGGAAGACCCACATGCCGAGCGAGGCGGTTTCCCGCTGCTGCTCCAGCGTCTTGTATTGTCCAGACAGTTCTCCGGTGCGATGCACGCGGGGCTCCTCTAAAGTTTAGTCATCTCCGTGCACGGGTGAAGGCGCACCGTGTATTGCCAGACCGAGGTCCGGGCGATTCTCGTAGTCGTACGGCTCCCACGTAACTTCGGGCGTGACATCGAAATTTTCGGTGAGCGGCGGCGAGGCCGTTTGCCACTCGAGGCCGGTGGCGGGCCACGGGTTGGGTCCGGCTACCGCGCCGTAGCGCATGGACCAAACGAGATAAATCATGGGGAGCAGGTAGCCGAGCGCGAGGATCGAGGCTCCCGCTGTGGACATTACGTTGAGCACCTGGAACTCAGGAGGATAGCTGGAATAGCGGCGCGGCATGCCTAGGTAGCCAAGAATAAATTGCGGAAAGAATGTGAGATTGAAACCCAGGAACAGGGTGATAGCGGCGACGCGCGCGAGAAATTCCGGATAAAGCTTGCCGGTAATTTTGGGCCACCAGAAATGGAGGCCACCGACATAACCCATGACCGCGCCGCCGACCATGATGTAGTGGAAATGGGCGACGACGAAGTAGGTGTCGTGGAGGTGAATGTCCAAGCCCAGGCAGGCGAGGAAGAGGCCGGTGAGTCCGCCGATGAGGAAGAGCCCGATGAAGCCGAGAGCGTACAGCATAGGAGTGTCGTAGGAGATGGAACCTTTGTAGAGCGTGGAGGTCCAGTTGAAAACCTTGACTGCGGAAGGAATGGCAACTAGGTAGCTGAGCAGCGAAAATGTGAGCGCGGCGTAGGTTGATTCGCCGGTCACGAACATGTGGTGGGCCCAAACAAAGAAGCCGATGACGGCGATGGCGATACTGGAGCCGGCGATGAAGGAGTAGCCGAAAATGGGCTTGCGCGCGAAGGTGGGGATGATTTCGCTGACGACACCCATAGCCGGCAAAATCATGATGTAAACGGCCGGATGGGAATAAAACCAAAACAAGTGCTGGAAGAGAATGGGATCGCCGCCGAGCGCGGGATTGAAGAAGCCGAGGTGGAACATGCGCTCCAGGCCGACGAGCAACAGGGTGATGGCAATCACCGGAGTGCCGAGGATGAAGATAATGCTGGTGGCGTATTGCGCCCAGACAAAGAGGGGCAAGCGGAACCAGGTCATGCCGGGCGCGCGCATGGTATGCACGGTGACGATAAAGTTCAAGCCAGTGAGGATGGTGGAGAAGCCGTTGATGAAAATGCCCAGGACCGCGGGAGTGACGGCGGAATTGGAATAGACGCTGCTGAGCGGCGTGTAAAAGGTCCAGCCAGTATCGAGGCCGCCGGTGGAGAAGGAGTAGAGGACGAAGCTGCCGCCGATGAGGTAAATGTACCAACTCAGGAGATTGATTTTGGGGAAGGCCAGATCCTTCGCGCCAATCATGATGGGCAGGAGGAAATTGCCCAGGACGGCGGGAATGGAAGGGATCAAGAAAAAGAAAATCATGGCCACGCCGTGCATGGTGAAGAGCTTGTTGTAGGTTTCCGGCGTGACGAGCAGGCCCTGAGGGGTAAGCAGGTGAATACGGATCATGGTGGCGAACGCGCCACCTATGAAGAAGAAGAAGGTGACTGAAACGAGATAGAGCATGGCGATGCGCTTGTGGTCGGTGGTTAGAAGCCACGAACGAATGCCGTAGGTGGCGTTGAGATAATGCTCGCGCGGCATTTGGTTGCCGGTTGAAGGTGTGGCGCTCATAACTTATTTCTTCCCTGTGGCCGGCGCAATTCCGGTGCCTTTGACGGGCACCGGTTGCGACTGCAGCGACTTGATATACGTGGTCAGATCGATAAGCTGCTCCTCGGTCAATTGTCCCTGGAAACTGGGCATTAAGGGCTGGTAGCCGGCCACGATTTTGGCTTGCGGGTTGAGAATGGACTCGCGGATGTATGCGTCGTCGGCAGTAACGGTGGAACCGTCGGCCAAGAGAACCTGGGCACCATAAACGCCGTTCAGAGATGGCGCGCGGCCGCTGCCGTCGGGCAGATGGCAAGGGGTACACGCCTTATCGGCAAAGAGCTTCTCGCCGGCGACGGCCGGATTGGCGGTGGCGTCGGACGAGCCAGAAAGCCAAGCGGCATAGTCCATAGGCTCCATGACGGTTACCCATCCGCCCATGAGCGCATGATTTGTGCCGCAATACTGTTGGCAGAAGAAGTGATAGCGGCCGGGCTTGGTGGGGCGGAACCACATGGTGTTGTAGTGGCCGGGGACAACATCCATCTTGACGCGAAAGGCGGGGACAGAAAAATCGTGAATAACGTCTTCACTGGCAAGGATAAGCTTGACGTTGCGGCCGACGGGAACGTGCAGTTCATTGATTTCGCGCAAACCGGTGGGCTGCTGGACCTTCCACATCCACTGCTTTCCGATGACGTAGATATCGAGGGTGTCCATGGGCAGGCGGCGATAATCCACATAAACAACCGCGCCCCAGCCGAACATGGTTAGAGCCAGGAGCAGCGGGACCGCGATCCAGGCGGTCTCCAGCCGCATATCTCCGTGAATCGGAACTCCCACATCGCTGGGGTCTTTGCGGCGGTACTTAAAGAAGAAATAGATGACGGCCGCAGTGATGGCCACGGCGAAAAAAGCGCAAATGGCGGTGATGTATATCATCAGCGCGTCGACATTTGGCGCGAAGTTCGAGGCTTGATCCGGATACAATGGCGAATCCGACTGCACGGTCTTAGTGTGCTCCTTGTTTCGAGCCACCGTGGAGCGGTGGACGCGAAGTAGCCGACGCCGCGCGAACGTCTCTGCGGCGGAAAATCAAGATTCCCGCGACGATGGTTAAGATAGTCAGAATTCCACCCAAGCGAACGATTCTGAGAACGGTGGCGCTGTAGCGGGCGGTCTCCGGATTATATTGAAAGCAATAAAGCAGCAGATGGTCGATGGGCGTTCCGATTTTTCCAGCGGAAGCGTCGACCAAGCCGAGACGCACATCGCGGGAAGGGTATTCGACGCCGTAGAAATAGCGCGAGATACGGCCATCGGGAGTGAGCAGCATGATGCCGCTAGCGTGGGCGAAGAGGTTGTGCTGTTCGTCGAAGGAATAGCGGAAATTGGCGGCGGAGGCCAACGCGCGAACCGCCTCCCCTTTTCCGGTGAGAAAATGCCAGCCGGAGGCAGTCTCGGGACGGGCGTAGCGTGACACCGCTGCTACTTTTTTCTTTGCGGCCATATCCGGAGTTTCGCGCGTGTCAAAGCTGACAAAAATGACTTCGTAATCGCGTCCGGCATTGAACGAGAGCATCTTCAATGAGCCGACAACGCCCATCTCAACCTGGTTGCAGAGCATGGGACAGCCGTAATAGACGAGCGCGAGCACCACGGGCTTGCGGCCGAAATATTCGCGCAATTGCACATCGTGGCCAGATTCGTCACGGAAATTCAAATCGAGGGGCAGTTGCGCGTTGAGCTGGGGCGCGAAGCCGACGTTCTGGAGCTGCGCAGGCAGGCCGGAGGACGATTTGCCGACGTTATCGGGAATAGTTTGCGCGCCTGCGACGACAGAAAGTGCAAGCAGCGCGACGATTCCGGTGATGGAACGAATGTAGTTCATGATCTATTTTTTCTTCTTTTCCGCCGGGGGCGTAGACGCAACCGGCAAACCCTTCTCAGCGATAATTTTCATGGCATCATCCACGGGAATCCGGGCGACGCCGCTATTTTGGTCGATCCAGCCTGCTTTTTCATCGGCTTCCGCATCTTCCCGCATTTTTTCACGCAAGTCATATTGGGGATCGGTGCCGTGGCCGGGAACACCTTGCAAGCGAGGCTCCGGCGGCAAGGTCAGGTAGTCGTTGCCCATTTCCTGGCGCACCGGCGGAGGCGGCGTATCGAATTCCGCGGCGAGTCTGGTGGTGACGCGAAGAACGAATACACACACAACATAGGAGAGAATGACTGCGGCCGCTAGCACCGCCAGATAGAGATAAATCGTGCGGGCCTTGACGTCGCGACTTTCAAACGCGACGGTATCGTTCTCCGGGAGCCCGCCGGCGCTGTGAGCCGAGTTATGCGACTCAGTGCTCATGATGCTCGATAGCCTCCGCAAGTTTTGGGTCGCCCAGGGGGAGAAGCGGGAGTTGCTTTAGCTGCCCAGCAAAGACGAAGAACCACAGTCCTCCAAGGGCCAGCAGCGCCGCCAAATCCCACACGTTCGGCCAGGCGTGGGGCGTAAATTCCGGGCGCGTCATCCAGAAAAGATCCACGAGGCGCATGAAAATGAGCCAAAGAGCGACCTTGGGTAAAAGATTGGTGTTGCGTTTGAGGTCGCGCGAGAGCAGCAGGAAGAAGGGCACGAAGAAGTGAAAAATAACGACAATGACGGCGACGACGCCCCATTGGCTGTGCAAACGCGAGTAGTAGAAGGTGATTTCCTCCGGCTGATTGCCGGACCAAATGATGAGGAGTTGGGAGAAGCTGAAATAAGCCCAGAGCATCACGAAAGCGAGCAGCAGTTTGCCGAGATCGTGAATGTGGCGGGGCTGAAGAACGCCGGAGAGCGGGCCAGTGCGCGCCAGCAACACGACCACGGCGATCATCAACGACATGGAAGAAATGAGCTGGCCAGCGACAAACAAAAATCCGTAAATTGTGGATGCCCAGTGCGGAGAGATGGACATGACCCAGTCGATGGCCGCGAAACTCATGACGAACACGTAGAGGATGATGCCGGGTCCGGCAAGCATTTTGAGACGCCGGCGAAGACCACGATCTTCGCGATTCACGTCCTGCTCCCTGGACCAACGATTGAAAATGAACACCAGGATGAGCCAGACGACGAAGTACAGGATGGCGCGGACGCGGAAGCCGTTGAGCGTCAGGTAAGAGCGCTGGAATTCGGAGAGAGCGCCTTCGCCCGAAGGGGGCGCGTTGAGCCAGGCGGCGTAGAGGTACCTCGTGCCAAAGAAGATGGGCACGAAAAGCACGGCGACAAGCGCCAGGGCTCGCGTGGCGGACTCCAGGGGGCGGCGAATGATGATGCCCCAATTGCCGCCGGTGAGATGTTGCAGCATCAGGAGGCCTAGAGAGCCCAGCGAAAGGCCCAAAACAAACATGAAGGCGAGGAGATAAGAGGGGAAAAAGCGGTCCGGAGCTTTGAGGATGCCGATGATACAAATCACCAGGCCGACCATTCCGGCGAAAAGCGCGCGCTGGCGGATGCGGTCGATGCTCTCGGGCGCTCTGTAATCCTGCTCGGTCATTCCGTCTTTCCTCCGGGCGCGCTTTCGCCGTGCGTCTCCGGTTTTTTCTCCGCCGGCGGATGCAAAACTTTTTCACGCACGTCCGGCGGCAGATCCGAAATCCTGGCGTTGCGGCTCAACTGCAGTGCGCGCACGTAAGCCACGATGGCCCAGCGATCGCGAGGGGCCAACTGCGCGGAATAGCCAAGCATGGCGCCGAAGCCGTTGGTAATGACGTCGTAGACGTAGCCGTTGGGCACCTGGCGTAGACGATCCTGGTGATAAGAGGGCGGGTGCTTCATGCCGCGCATAGCCACCATGCCGTTGCCGTCGCCCTGCAAGCCGTGGCACGGCGTGCAGAAAATCTTGTAACGATCTTCGCCGCGTTCGAGCAGCTCCAGGTTGAGGGGCAGCGGGAAGACGTTGGAGTCCTTGGACACAGCTAATTCGTCCTCAAGCACCGAGCCGCGCGCGACGGTATTTTCCACTAACGGGCGAGCGGAGCGGCCATCGGTGAAGAAATCGGAAGGCGAAAGGGGGCGATTTTTGGGCTGCTGCGCCATATCCTGCTTAAGACTGCATCCAGCGAACAAGATAAACGAGGCTGCCACACAAGCCATCGCGAAACGCCGCGCATTCGACTTCGTTCCCGAGGTCCTAATCATCTTCCACCTCGTTGATGTGCGAGGCGTTGAGTCCCTGCAAAAAGCGGGCGGAGTCCTTAAGGTGGAACTTCGAGTCGCGCGCCTCGATGCACAGGAAGAAGCGATCGGAGGTGGCGTGCTTGACGAAACGGTGCACATTGAAGAGCGGATGATGCGGGCGGGGGAGCCCATTCAACGCCAGCATGCCAAATACGGCGGAGAGCGCGGCGCCGAGCACGGTGAGTTCAAAGGTGACGGGAATGAAGGCAGGCCAGCTGTTCAGCGGGCGTCCGCCAATGTTGAGCGGATAGGCGATGACGCTTACCCAATATTGAAAGAAAAAGCCACCAAAACCGCCGGTCAAGCCGCCGATCAAGGTGATGAGGGGCACGTTGTTGCGCTTCAGAGCGAGCGCTTCGGAGAGGCCCTCAACTGGAAAAGGCGTATACGCCTCGATGCGGCGATAGCCGGCCTCGCGAGTTTTCTCCACGGCGTGGACAAGCTCGCGCTCGGTCTTGAACTCGGCCACAACCCCGTAAATATGGGAGCGATGTTCCATCACTCGTGATCCTCGGAGGTCTCGGCGACCAGTTCGCGCATCTCGGCGATCGAAATTGCGGGCATGACGCGCACAAAGAGGAACAGCAACATGACGAAAAGGCCGATTGTTCCGGCGAACGTGGCGTAATCCCAAACCGTCGCGGAGTAGCGGCCCCACGCGGAAGGCATGAAATCGCGAGTCAGGCTGATGACCACGATCACGAAGCGCTCCAGCCACATGCCGAGGTTGACGACCAGCGACATCACGAAGAGCAGCGGGATGTTGGTGCGAGCCTTGTGGAACCACAGCAATTGCGGCGTCAGAATGTTGCAGAGAATCAGCGCGTAATAGAAGTGGCTGTAGGGGCCGTGGAAACGCATCTGCGTCAGGTAAAGGTCGAATTTATTGCCGCTGTAAATGGACATGAAGTATTCGAAGAAATAGCCGTAGGCGACGATGAGGCCGGTGGCGAGCATCACCATAGCCATGTTCTCGAGGTGACGCATGGTGATGAAGTCTTCCAAGCCATAGGCCTTGCGCAACGGAATCGCGATGGTCAGGACCATGGCAAAACCGGAATAGATGGCGCCGGCGACGAAGTAGGGCGGGAAAATCGTGGTGTGCCATCCAGGAACGATAGCAGTGGCAAAGTCGAAGCTCACGACGGTGTGCACGGAGAGAACCAGGGGCGTCGCGAGGCCAGCCAGAAGCAAATACGCGGATTGGTAGCGGTGCCAGTGGCGTGCGGAGCCGCGCCAGCCCATAGCGAGCATTCCGTAAATGATCTGCTTGGGCTTGGTCAGCGCGCGGTCGCGGAGTGTGGCCAGGTCGGGTATCAGGCCCACAAACCAGAAAAGCAGGGAAACCGTGCCGTACGTGGAGACGGCGAAAACGTCCCAGATAAGCGGGCTGCGGAATTGCGGCCACAAACCCATGGTGCTCGGATACGGGAACATGTAATAGCTCATCCACGGGCGGCCAGTGTGGAGGAGCGGGAAAATGCCGGCGCAGGCCACGGCAAAGAGGGTCATCGCTTCCGCGAAGCGGTTGATGGAAGTGCGCCATTTCTGGTTCAGCAAAAATAGAATCGCCGAAATCAAAGTGCCGGCGTGGCCAATACCAATCCACCAAACGAAGTTGACGATCGCAAAGCCCCAGCCGACGGGGATGTTGATGCCCCAGATTCCGACGCCCTTGATGATTAGCCAAGCGAGGGCGACGGTGAGCATCATCACCATGCTAAATGAGATGGCGAATCCCGCCACCCAACCGAGGGATGTAGGCCGCGTGAGAACGATCGAACTAATCTTGTCAGTGACCGAAGTGAAGGTATGCCCCGGCCCAAGCACCGGAGAGAGGCGGCGAATCTGAGGAGAATCGATTGGCGGCTGGCCAGCGCTCATGCCGTCTCCATTTCAGGATTGGGGTTGCGCACGGCGGCCAGATAGGTGGTACGCGGCCGGGTGTTCAGCTCGCCGAGAACGCTGTAATTGCGCTGCTGGGCTTTTAGCTTGGCGACGCGGCTGTTGGGGTCATTGATGTTGCCGAACACGATGGCATCGGCCGGACAAGAGGCCTGGCAGGCGGTAACAATTTCGCCATCGCGAATGGGACGATTTTGCTTTTCCGCTTCGATGCGCGCGTTGCTGATGCGCTGCACGCAATAGGTGCACTTTTCCATCACGCCGCGGCTGCGCACGGTGACTTCCGGATTGCGCATGAGCTTGAACTGCGGCGTCTCCCAATCCTGGAAGCGCAGGAAATTGAAGCGGCGCACCTTGTACGGGCAGTTGTTGGAGCAGTAGCGGGTGCCGATGCAGCGGTTGTAGACCATGTCGTTCAGGCCTTCCGCGCTGTGCACCGTGGCGGCGACTGGGCAGACCTGTTCGCAAGGCGCGTTCTCGCACTGCATGCAAGTAACCGGCTGGAAGAACACTTCGGGATTCGCGAGCGCATCGTGCTCGTTTGTGCGCGGATCGTTTGTGCTGGTCTTCGCGTTGTAATAGCGGTCGATGCGAATCCAATGCATTTCGCGGCCGCGCAGGACCTGATCCTTCCCGACCACGGGGATGTTATTTTCCGCGACGCAGGCCACGACGCAGGCATTGCAGCCATTGCAGCTATTGAGATCGATGGCCATACCCCAGGCGTTGCCGGGATATTTGAATTCCGGGTATAGAGAAAGCGCCTTGGGGGGAGTTTCGTCGCCTTCGTGGGCGAAGCCGGGATTCTTCTTGTATTCCTCGAGCGTGCCGGTGCTGAGAATCTTGCGGCCTTCCATATTGAAGTGATATTGCGTGCAGCCCAGCGAATATTCTTCGCCGGTTTTCTTGACCGACTCCGCACCGGCGGTAGCGCGCCAAAGCGCATTGGAGGTGCGCACCACATAGGCATTGAAACCTTTGTTCGTGCCGGTGTATCCGGCTTTTGTGCGGCCGTAACCGAGCGGAAGGACCACAACGCCCTCGGCCTGTCCGGGCACGATCCAGCCGGCGGCGGTCACTTTGCTGTTGGAGAGCGCGATGTCGACGACAGTGGCCGCGATTTGGCCGTGCTCACCGCCGCGCGCGACGACGAAGTGCGTCACGCCAAGATTCCAGGAAGTATTGGGACCGAAGAGTGCGGCATTATCCCAGACCAGCTTGGTAACCGGCTTCGGCAATTCCTGCAACCAGCCGTTGTTGGCGAAGCGCCCGTCGTGAATGGTCGGGTCAGGGCGGAAGAGAAACTCGAGCTCGCCGGGATTGGGAGGCGGGATCGGAGGCAAGCTGGCGGCGTTGAACTTGGCCGTGACACTCAAGGGCGGATAGGCCGTGTTCGCCACCGCACCGTCATTCAAAGACTTGCGCCAGAATTTTTCGAAATCGCCGCCGGGATTTGCGGCTTTCAGGCGATTGCGTACCGCGTCGTACGCGCTCACACCGGGTTTGTCGCTGAACGCGGCAAGCACTTCGTACGCGGAATGTGTGTGGTAGAGCGGAGCAATCAACGGCTGGATGACGCTGACGGTGCCGTCGAAGCAACGCGCGTCGCCCCAGGTTTCCAGGTAATGCGATTCCGCCACGTGCCACTGGCAATAGTCCGAGGTTTCATCAAAGTGCGAGTTCAGGTGCGTGGTGTGCGCGACTTTGCGCAGCTTGGACGTGAAATCGAAATCGTGGGGCGCGTCGTACACGGGATTGCTGCTGAGGATCAGCAGCGTGCTCACCTTGCCCGCATCCATGTCGGCGCAGAGCTCGCGCAGCGATTCGAGATTGTTGACCGGGCTGGCTTCCACCGGTTCGGTATAGTAGAGCGCGTTGCCGACGTTGCCGAGCGCGGCGTTGATGGCGTGAGCCAGCGCGTGCACTTCAGCGGGCTGCTGTTCGCCCGCGACCACCAGAGAGCGGCGCTGATTTTTCTGCAGATCCTTTACAACGACGTCGAGCCACTTTTCCGCCGCCGCTGAGAGCGTCCCGCTGCTGCCCAGGCCCAGCTTGGCGGCCAGAGCACGGGCGAACTGCTGGACGTCAAGAAAACTGAGAGGGAGGCGATGGTCGGCGCTGGAGCCGGTTACCGAGGGCGTCGGCTCAACGACATAGAGGCGATTCATCTCGCTGCCGGCGCGATCGCCTTCGCCAAACTCGTCGAGCTTGCGGCGGCGATAAAACTCTTTCATGTAGCGGATGTGCCCAGGTCCGCTGGCGAGGAAATCGGAGTCCAGGGAGAGGATTACGTCCGCTTTTTCCGGCCGGTACACGGTGTTGACGTAACGGCCGAACGCCAGCTTGGCGCCCTCGCGCGCGCCGTCGCTTCCGGCAGGCTCCCACTGATGCCATTTCGCCTGCGGATAAAGCTTCAGCAGGTATTGCAACTGCTCGGCGATGCTTGGCGACACAACCGTTCCGGTCAGAATGCGAAAGCCGGCGCCGTTCACGGCCTTGATTTCCGCGGCCATGGCTTGCGCCGCATCCAGGAACGCGGACCAAGTGCGAATCTCACCCGCTAAAGTCACGGTCTGCGCGCGATCCGGATCGTACAGATTCAAAACCGAAGCTTGCGTGAACACATCAGTCCCACCCAGGCTGGCCGGGTGATCAGGATTGCCTTCGATTTTCGTGGGGCGCCCTTCGTGGCTTTCCACTAGGAGGCCGATGGCGTCGGCGCCGAAAGGCATGGCCGTGGCGAAGAACAGTGGCTTGCCCAGAACCATGCCGTCAGGTTGTTTCACATACGGCACGATGTGGGTCTGTTCGTTGGCCTTGCAGCCGGTTAGTCCGGCAAAGGCCAGGGAAGCCGCCATCAACTTGAGGAAATCACGACGGTCAACAGCTTCGTCCCATTCCGAAGCCTGGCGGGGAAATTCGCGGTGCAGCAAATCCTCAAAATGCGGATCCTCTGCGAGCTCTTCGATGGTGCGCCAATATTGCTTCCCGCTTTTGGATTGCAGCTTAGCGCGCACTGCCGCCAAATCCAGAGAGCGCTCGCGCAGCGTCAAATCCTGGGGCTGCTCGGCTTCGTGCGAATCCTGCGCGTGCGTTTCGTGCAGAGGCAAAGAACCGTCGATGTCGTTATCGCTCATACCGTCCGTTATCGATGACAAGTGGAGCAGCTCTGGAGCTGCGCAACGCTTTGAATCTTATACTCAGCCGCCAACTGTTTCCCGACTTCCGCCTGGTCTGCTGGAGCCTTCCAGTCCATGTTGAAAACCTGATCGTGCGGGCGCAAAACCGCCTCCGGGTTGCGATGGCAATCCAGGCACCACTTCATCAGCAGCGGTGAGGCTTGAAACACCAGCGGCATCTGGTTGACTTGGCCGTGACACGAGGAGCAGCCGACGCCTTTGTTGATGTGAATGCTGTGGTTGAAATAGACATAGTCGGCCAGACGATGCACGCGCACCCATTCGATGGATTTATCCGTGCGATAACTCTCGCGCACGGGTTCCAAGTAACCGGCGTTGCTGAACAGCACGGAATGACAATTCATGCACGTCTTGGTGGGAGGAATGCCGGCGGTGGCGGAGCTTTCCACGGAGGTATGACAGTAACGGCAATCGATGCCGTCGTCTCCGACGTGATGCTTGTGGCTGAACTGGATGGGTTGCTCGCGCGTCACGTTCTGGTTCGTCAAATAGGGAGCGCGGGCGAGACCCATCACGCCGCCGAGGGCCAACGCCGCAAGCAGCGCGCCAAAAAAGACACTGAACCTTGAGATGAAGTTCGTGCTGCGGTGAAAAATCTGGGCCATGTCAATTTTTCACTTTTGCGGTGAGCGCAACGAAAGGGAGAGGCACCTGGCGCCCACCTTTGTCCTGACCGGGAATTGCAAGCCCGAGCCGTAATTGACGGGCTAGTTTCCAACAAAACTTTCGCGAATGCAACCGTTCAACAAATTCACTTCTAATTCTGTACCGAATTCACCTGTGGCAGATGATACCGCGGGTTCAAATTTTTCAAATAGAAGCTCGCAGGTCCACCTCCCGCGTACCAAACAAGAGCCATGTCGCCCTATCTATGGATGCGCAATGTAGGAGTAAGGATAGGTTTTTTGTGTCCAGTTGGGTTGGGGAAGTCCAGCCCGGTCGTGCTATCTTAGAAAAACCCTCTGCCGGGCCTGATGCGGCGGAGCCCACCTAGTTTGTTCGGGCGTAGATCGCCGAACTGCCGCTGGGGCGTGGTCCAACCGGTAGGACACCACACTGTTAATGTGGATGGTGAAGGTTCGAATCCTTCCGCCCCAGCCAATTCTTTCCTTCGCCTCATTGCGTCTGATTTTATTTTCATTGCGGAAGTGCATTGCTAAGGCACAATGATCCGGCTATGAACAAAAGGACGTTTTTTAAACTCCTCGCCGTGCTGGTTTCAAACCGTGCAATTTCACCGGTATTTGCCTGGGCGGCAGGCGAAAGGCTTACAAATTGGGCGGGCAATCTCGTGTACGGGACTGACCGCTTGTACTCCGCAAATTCGCTTCAGCAGGTTCGGGATTACGTTAAGAGAGAAAGCAATCTGAAGGTACTCGGAACGCGGCACTGCTTCAACAACATAGCGGATA
>WNFQ01002331.1_pt1 | contig 14466 bp, 16 predicted proteins | sample 5400171 | NCBI WGS metagenome assembly WNFQ01 (sample SAMN13153356, study PRJNA577476) | soil metagenome | isolation source: 20 cm soil under Madrone tree | place: USA:California | collected 2016-06-14
GGAAGGTGAGCTGCTTCAACTCCCGGGCGTCGAGGAAGCTGACGATGATCGAGGTCGATCCGGGCGATCCCGCGTTCCACGACCCGACCAAGTTCATCGGCCCGGTGTACTCCAAGGAGGAAGCCGATCGGATTGCCGCTGACAAGGAGTGGGTATTCAAACCGGACGGCGACAAGTGGCGTCGCGTGGTGCCGTCGCCGGAGCCCAAGCGCATCTTCGAGTTGCGCCCGATCAAGTGGCTCCTCGAACACAACACCATCGTGATCGCCGCGGGAGGCGGCGGCATTCCGACGATGTACGAGCCGGGAAAACACCGCGCGCTGGCTGGCGTCGAGTGTGTCATAGACAAGGACCTCGCGTCGGAACTGCTGGCTCGTGACCTCGACGCCGATCTTTTCATCATGCTGACCGACGCCGAAGCGGTCTACGCCGACTGGGGCAGGCCGACACAGAAGGCCATCCGGCGCGCGTCGCCCTCCGCCCTCTCAGCGATGTCGTTCGCGGCTGGGTCGATGGGGCCGAAGGTGGAGGCCGCGTGCCGGTTCGCCGCGGCAACCGGGAAAAAGGCGGCCATTGGCGCACTGGCGGATCTCGGCAAGATCATCACCGGCGAGGCTGGCACGACGGTCAGCTCGAAGGAGCCCGGCATTGTCTATGGGGGCTGAGGTGGAAGTGCTCAGACTGATCTTCGCACGCCGGATCCCGTCGATGGCCGAGTGGCCGTCGAGCTGCTGCTCTTCGGCGACGTTGACGACGCGCGTGGGCCGTCCGTGTCGATCCTGCCAAGAACTGCATGACTCACTATTGGCACATGTTCATGGCGGCCTGCGTCCCGGCCAGATCTACGGCTAGACCCCCCACGCGCTACCTCGCGTTCCGACGGTTCGCTTCGCTGTTGGTAGGCGACGTTGATGGTGTCTGCGCGCGCGTCGTGAGAATCCCGCTAGCCGACGAGGATCCCAACTGACCGCCGAAACGAGCGAATTCCGGCGCGTTCTGGATCCGCTCGCGCGGAACTCCGAGATCCTGTTCGGGCTGGTCATGGTCCTCACCTTCACGGGCTCGATCAGCGCCGCCGAAGCCCACCGCAGCAGTGAGATCCGAACGCTGCTCTTCGGCGCGATCGGATGCAATCTCGCCTGGGGCATGGTCGACGCCGTCATGTATCTCATGGCGCAGCTCACCGAGAGGGGCCGGGTCATCTTCCTCCTGAAGTCGCTGCGCAAGACGTCGAATGCAGTAGAAGCACACCGTAAGATCGCCAACGCGCTTCCGCCGAAGGTGGCTGCAGCCTTGCAACCGACGGACCTGGAGAGGATTCGCCAGCACTTGAATGCGGAGCCCGATCCGCCCGAACACCCGCGCTTCGGGAAGGAAGACTACTTGGGGGCCGTCGCTGTTTTCCTGCTCGTCTTTCTGTCGACGTTTCCCGTGGTCGTCCCGTTCATGCTGATGGACCACGTCAAGCCGGCAATGCGTACGTCCAACGCCATCGCCGTCGCGCTGCTCTTCCTGGTTGGATTTCGGTTGGGCCAATACGCGGGGGTGCATCCGTGGCGATGGGGCCTCTCTACCATCATGCTGGGCGGCGTTCTGGTGGCGATCACCATCGCCTTGGGAGGATGATGCCGAACAGTCAGCGCGCCGTGCGTGCAGCGCCAGTCGAGGGCGAGGTCGGCACGCGCCGGATCGGCCTCGTCGAGCCGACCGAGCGCGCGCCCGAGGAAACTCGCCGCGAGCGGCAGGTCGTCGCGCGCCAGCGCGCGGCGGCCGCGAGATGGCGCGCCGCCCGCTCGCCGAGGCGCCGCCCCTCGGCATCGACGGAACCCAGCTCGCGCAGGTTCCGATGCGCCTGATCGGGGGCCACCCGAGCGTCTCGACGTGCTCGACCGGTTGGCCTCGATCCAGTCCGCGAGACGGGCGTGCAGCTCCAGGCTCGTGCCCTGGCTACTTGTTCGCCTCGCCAGTCGTTCCGAACTTCAGGTCCCGGGCCGCCCCGCGAGCGTCTTGCTTCATTTCCCGCTTCTGATGGCGACACTCGATCCGATTTCCACTCGCGTCTTTGCATTCCTGCTTCGCGTCCCGCGCATCGTGTCGCCCCGCCTGTCTCGTAGCCCGCGCATCGTCCCGATTCTGTCGGCGATTCTGCCGGTGCTCCATGCCCTGCGTTTGTGAGAAGCCGGGCATTGGCGAGAGCAGCAGCACGGCTGCGGCGAGAACCACCGTCGAGATCCCAGCGCCACAACGGATCCTTCGATTCATGGTCGTCATCCTCCGAGTAGGTTGCACACAGGGGTCAAGGCTACGCGCTCGTTCGTACTGAAGATCCCGTCCGAGGGCAACTGAGCCTGTAGCAGGCACGGGGGACGGGGCCATCACGCGGGAAGTCGGCCGCAGGTCCCGCTTGGCGCGGCCATTGGCGCTCCGACCGATGGCCGATGCCGGCGCCTCGCCGAGTGTAGAGTGCGAGCTACTTCGGCTCATGACCGCGCCAGCGACTGCGCCGCCCATCCGATTGCCAGGCTGCCATCCTCGGCCCGTTCGTGCTGACGGGCGCTCGCAGCCTTCCACATCGCGGCGACGCCGCCCGGATCGGGTGGATGGTGGTGTTCGGTCTCGCGGCGCACGGACTCCTGTGGGATCTCTGGCCTCACGGAGTTACGCCGTTCATGCCGGACTGATACGCGACCGGCTGCCTCATCGTCGACGTCGGGTGGACGCTGTATCGGGCGGGTCGTGTCGCGGTGTGGCACGGCATCGCGAGAATCGAGCGACGTACGCCGGCGCCGTCGATCGCCGCCGGACGCTCGGCCGGCGTCGCTAGCGACCCATTCGTCGCTCGTACGACCGGTTGATCTGATCAGCGAGCGCGGTATCTCGGCTGCCACCTCCGCGCGCGTTGATCGCGACTCGCACGCTGCCGTCGGCCTGCGTGCGGACGGATATCTCGACGGTAGCGCTGCCTTTGCTCCCGCGGATGAGTCCGCTCCCGCGGTCCTGGACCGTCACCTGGACACCTTCGTCGTAGGCGGCACCCACGGCCGCGTCCCACGCACGATCGAAGGCGCTTGGGGGCGGAGGGGCGGGGTACGATGGTGGCGGCGCTTCGTAGTAGGTGCACGCCGACCCGAGCAGCATCGCGGCGGTCGCGCACGCCGCGAGCTTCCCGGCGACGGGCTGGAACGAGCGCCGCAAACATCCCCTCATAGTGGCGCCTCGCGGCCCAGCTGGATGGAGACGTCCAGCCGCACGGAGCGCTCTACGATGCGGTTCGCGGTTAGCAAGTCCTTCTCTGTCATAGCCTCGAGGGTTCACTGGTCCGCGCGGTGGCGAGGGTTCACCAGGCACCGTTCCGGGAACCGACCCCAGCGGGGATCGGATGGGGACGCGCCCGCGCGCGTCCCCATCCGACTCGCTACTGCAGGAGATCGATGTCCACGCCGGCGCCACCGAGGGTCACCTTGGCCCCCTGGGTGGTGGACTTGACGTGGATCGTCACTCCGTTCTGGTTCTTCATGGCTGCCACGGCGCCACCGCCGGCCACCGCGAGGCCGGTCCCGACCGCGACGTAGTTCCCGTTGAAGTCCTCGAGCTTCTTCAAATTGAACACTTCACCCGACGCCGACGCCTTCGCGACGCCGACGTTCCCCACCGAGAGCCCGTTCACCTTGAACGCGTAGCTCCTCCCCTTGTACTTGAGCACGCCTGCGCCCCAGCTGACGCCGACGCCGGCCGCAGCCGACCCGCCGTTGAACTCGAGCGTGGCATCGGGCTGCTCGGCCGCCCTCGTGTTCGTGGCCCACAGTGGGATGCACACGCTCGCCGCGACGACCAGACCCAATACCGTGCGGTGTATCATGAGATGATATCCTCCTTTGCGTTTCCCGATGATGCCCCCGACAGGACCGCCTCGATTCTCGCGGCTGGAGCAGACGTCGTCGCCTCCTCCGCCGGGGCGGCCGGCCGCCTCGCTCGAAGCCGTCAGGGCTCTCTGCCTACTTACGACGGCGGCCATACCCGCTCTCCATCTTCTGGGCCATCTGCTCCGCCCGCTGTGCCGCCGCCTCGGCCTTGGCCACTGACTGCTCGGCACGGTGTGCCGCCGTCTCGGCCCGCGTGGCTGCGCTCTCGGCGTTCTGCGTGGCAGCCGTCACCCGCGCTTCATCCTCATACTTGGCCTGACAACCGGCCAAGGTGCCGACCATCATGAGGCTCACGAGGCCAGCTATCCCCTTTGTCATAAACTCACCTCCATTGGCAGTCGCATAGCCGGCCGCCAGGCTGCCGGCATCCCCCGGGCTACGGGCCAGGCCGTCGGAAGGGCGCATCCTTCCCATCTCCCCCTGTGACTTTCCATGTGCGCCCGGTCCGGACGTTCTCGGTACGGCGATCGCCCGCAACTCGCCCCACCGTGTACGGTCGCTCCGTCTCTTCGGTTCACTCGCAGGCAATAGGATCACGAAGGGGGCCTTCAGGGCTTGCCTTTATGCGCCACCTGCCGCCGGGTCCGCAGCTCTGAGACACCCGAGTATTTGGGAGCGGCCGGAAACCCGCGAGAACACCGAGTCGACGTACGACTGGGAGAACAGCAAGTGGACGGTGCCGCTGAACCCCGTATGTGAGCCAGCTGGTGAAGCTCGGCGGCCAGCCCCTGAGCTTCCAGCTCGGGCCCAGGTGGTACGCCGAGGGCCCGACGGCTGCTCCGGATTGGGGAATTCGCTTCGCAGTTGTCTTGCTGTTTCCTCGATGATCCGCGCGCGCAAACCAAGAACCATCCCGAGGAGGGGCCGCACATGAACCTATTGGTGTCTCCTTGTCGCGGCGATCACGAGTGATAGTAAGGACGGGTATGGCAACTCAAGTGGTCCGGATCGGCCAGCGTGCGGCGCGGGAGGCTTGACGATGGGGCCCCCTCCCGTCTATCGGGCGGCTTCCGTCCGCAGGAGAGGAGAGGTGATCCCATGATGCGACCGACCCGATCGTTGACCCTGGCTTGCGCCGTCGCCGCGGTAGCCCTCGCCTCGACGGTCCCGCGCCCCGCCCGCGCCGCCAGCGCGGCCGAGCTCTCCCGCGACTCCGCCGCGGCGCTGAGCAAGCTCTACGCACGGCAGCCGAGCGCGAAGGTCCTCGGGCAGAAGGCGAAGGGCATCCTCGTCTTCCCGGCGATGGTCAAGGCCGGCTTCATGTTCGGCGGCCAGGTGGGCGAAGGGGTGCTCCGGAAGAACGGCCGGGTCGCCGGCTACTACAACTCCGTCGCCGCGTCGTACGGCTTCCAGGCGGGCGTGCAGAAGTTCGGCTACGCGCTCTTCTTCATGACGAACGCCGCGCTCGACCAGCTCGACTCGACCCACGGGTTCGAGGTCGGCGTCGGTCCGAGCCTCGTTGTCGTCGACGAGGGTATCGGAAGGTCCATCACCAGCAACACGATCACGAGCGACGTCTACGCCTACATCTTCGACCAGAAGGGTCTCATGGCCGGGGCCGGCATCCAGGGATCGAAGATCACACGGATCAACAAGTAGTCGACGCCCCATGCGCCCAGGAAAGGGAGAACTGACCATGCCGCGCATACGCGTTCTGCTCGCCGCCGTGCTGGCCCTCGCTCTCTCCGCAACCGCGGGAAGCGCCGGAGAAGCGGCGAAGGCGAACCTGGACATCCTCCTCGACAGCATTCGCGCCAACAAGAAGGCACTGGTCGCCGCGAATCTGACGCTGACCGACGAGGAGGCCGCGCGCTTCTGGCCGCTCTACGACCACTACCAGGAGGAGCTGAACACGGTCCAGGACCGCGCCGTGAAGATCATCCAGGACTACACCGCGAGCTTTCACGACCTCTCGAACGAGAAGGCCATGAAGCTCGCCGACGACTGGCTCTCGGCCGAGGGCGACCGCGTGAAGGTGCGGCGCACCTATCTCGACCAGTTCGCGAAGGTCATCCCGGGACGGAAGGTCGTCCGCTTCTACCAGATCGAGAACAAGATGGACGCCGTCCTGCGCTACGATCTGGCCGGGGGCATTCCGGTCGTCGGGGAGTGACACGTCGGGCCCGGCTCCGTCACGCGTGGCGCAGGCGTCGTTGCGCGGGATCCCGACTGATGGCCCGTCCGGTACGGACCGCCCGCGACTTCACCAGCGAAACAACTCAACCGACACTCCAACTTCGACCAGTTTCTTTATGAGACCGACAAGAATGCCGGGAAGGGCGTCGGGGTGTTCGGACGGTTTGGTGCGTCGGAAGGCCAGCCAATTCCGATGCAGTACTTCTACAGCGTCGGGATCGGCGGCAAGGCCTCCGCTCCTGGCCAAAGCGGCAGAGCTGAGAGACGACGAGCCGCGGTACGCATACGTCCATGCCATCGCGTTGCACGACGCGGGCGAGATGCGGCGTGCGCTCGATGTGCTGGAGCGCGCGCACGAGCGGCGACCAGCCGATCGCGACATTCTGGTCGCCCTGGTCGAGTACTACCGGGAGGCCGGCGACAGCGAAGGCGCGGCTGCCTGGGCACGGCCGCTCGCCGAGCAGTCGCCCGAGGCGACGCACTGAAGCGCGTCGCGTTGGACCAAGGTCCAATTTACCGCCCGTGCCCCGGCGTGGTTCTCGATGCGCCCTGGTGGCTGATGCTGGCCGCGCTCACCTGCGCTGCCTCCCCGGTCGCGGCTGCGGACAAGCCACCCAACATCCTCATCCTCTGGGGCGACGATATCGGCCAGTTTCAGGCAAATGCGATCGCGATCATTTCAATCGCCTACAACATGGGCATGATGGGCTACAAGACTAAGCCCGGCACGATCATCAACGACATTGGCGCGCATGAAGACATGATCCCGACCGTGATGGCCGCCGCGGGTGAGCCCGACATCAAGGAAGAGCTGCTCAAAGGGAAGAAAGTCGGCGACACGACCTACAAGGTCCACCTCGACGGCTACAACCTGATGCCGTTCTTCAAAGGCGACGTCACCGAATCACCGCGTCACGCGTATACATGCTGGCGCGCTCCGTGGTCGCGCGCGAGGGAGGGAAACCGTCCCGCCCAGCGTAGGGATCCCAGTGGCGTGTGATGGCAAGACAAGTCACCCTGCGTTGGTGTTTTCTCCGACGCGGTCCCTGCGGCGCCGGCAGCCCGCGGAAGCATGTTCGATCACGGGAAGATGATGTGACTGCGCCGACCGAGATGGCGAGCCCGACTCTCTCCTTCGACCGCGTCCCGGAGGGGACTCTGGTCGCTCGCCTCGGCGGGCCCTGGCATCTGCAACGCGACATGCCGAGCGTCGCGAGCGTCGCGCGCGAGATCGAATCCGGCCGTCTGGGACGCCTGGCGTTCGATACCGCGACGCTCACTGCCTGGGACAGTAGCCTGCTCACGTTCCTGATCGACGTGGGCGAGTTCTGCGTACAGCATCACGTAACGGTCGATCGCAACGGGCTGCCAAAGGGGGTTCAGCGACTGCTGGCGCTCGCCGAAGCCGTGCCGGAACGTCAGGGGGCGCGCCAGGGGAGCATCGCTCCACCGTGGCTGGCGCGCGTCGGAGACGCCGTCCTGCGTGCTCGGGACCCACTGCGCGAGATGTTCGCCTTCATCGGATCCATCACGCTTGCGCTCGGTCGGCTCGCGCGCGGCAAGGCGCGCTTTCGCGTCCCCGACCTGCTTCTGCTCGTCCAGCAAGCGGGCGCGCAGGCGTTGGGGATCGTAACGCTCATCAGCTTCCTGGTGGGGTTGATTCTCGCGTTCGTCGGCGCGGTGCAGCTGGAGCAGTTCGGGGCAGCGATCTACGTCGCCAACCTGGTCGGGATCGCGATGGTGCGCGAGATGGGTGCGATGATGACCGCCATCGTGATGGCGGGGCGCACGGGCGCGTCGTACGCGGCGCAGCTCGGCACCATGAAGGTGACGCAAGAGGTGGACGCGCTCACCACCATGGGGATCTCGCCGCTCGACTTCCTCGTGCTGCCCCGCATGATCGCGCTCTGCCTGATGATGCCGCTCTTGTGCCTCTACGCCGATGCGATCGGCATTCTCGGCGGCGCGGCGGTCGGGATGGGCATGCTGAATATCCCGATGCGCGTGTACTACGACCAGACGATATCCGCGGTGCACGTGGTTGATTTAGTCGGGGGAATCTTCAAGGCGTCGGTGTACGGAGTCCTGATCGCGATCGCTGGATGCCTTCGCGGCATGCAGTGCGGCAACAGCTCGTCGGCGGTGGGCGACGCGGCGACCCGCGCGGTGGTGACCGGCATCGTCTTCATCATCAGCGCATGCGGCATCTTCGCAGTCATGTTCTACGTCCTCGGCATCTGAGCGCGACGACGTGAGATGGATACCACGCGTGCAGCGAGCCCGGCCACGGACTCGCAGGCGCACATCACGGTGCGCAACCTCACGATGGCGTACGGCAGCTTCGTGATCATGCGCGATCTCAACTTCACGATCCGCCACGGCGACGTATTCGTCATCATGGGCGGCAGCGGTTGCGGCAAGAGCACCTTGCTCCGGCATTTCATCGGCCTGAACGAGCCGGCGAACGGCGAGATCCTGTACGGCACGGAGAGTTTCACCGCAGCCGAGCCGGCGCGACGGCAGCAGATGCTCCGTCGCTTCGGGGTGCTCTATCAGAGCGGCGCGCTGTGGAGCTCGATGACGCTGGCCGAGAACATCGGCTTGCCGCTCGGCGAGTACACCGACCTGACGCCGGCGCAGATCCGCGAGATCGCGTCGCTCAAGCTGGCGCTCGTCGGGCTCAAGGGCTTCGAAGACTTCTTCCCGTCCCAGATCAGCGGCGGCATGCAGAAGCGTGCCGGTCTCGCGCGCGCGATGGCGCTCGACCCGGACATCCTGTTCTTCGACGAGCCGTCGGCGGGGCTGGATCCGATCAGCTCGCAGCTGCTCGACGATCTGATCCTCCAGCTGCGCGAGAGCCTGGGCTCGACGATCGTGGTCGTCACGCACGAGCTGGCGAGCATCTTCGCGATCGCGACCAACAGCGTGTTCCTCGACGTCGAGACGCGCACGATGACGGCGCTCGGCCCGCCCAAGGACCTGCTGCGTACTGGAAACGACACGGTCCGCCGGTTCCTGCGGCGCGGCGCATCCGATGGTGAGAAGGGGGCTCCATGAGCAGCAAAGCGAACCCGGTGGTGATCGGCGCCTTCGTGGTCGGCGCCATCGTGCTGGCGATCGCGGGCGTCCTTGTCCTGGGCTCCGGGAAGCTGTTCAAGCGGACAACGAAGGCCGTGTGCTACTTCACCGGCGACGTGATGGGGCTCAACGTCGGGGCGCCGGTGAAGTTCAAGGGCGTCGACGTCGGGTCGGTGGCGGCGGTGCGAATTCGCCTCCCCGAGGACACGGGGGGGCCGACTGCGGAGGCCGTCAAGCAAGGTCTCCGCATCCCTGTCATCATCGAGATCGACAACGACAAGGTGACGCAGGAGGGTGCGACGCGGACGCTCGACACGGCGAGAGTGAAGCACCTGGTCGAGCTCGGCTTGCGCGCCCAGCTGGTCTCGCAGAGCTTCCTCACCGGGCTGCTGCTCGTGCAGCTCGACTTCAACCCCGAGGTCCCCCCGACCTACATGCTGCCGCCGAACTCGCCATTGTTGGAGATTCCAACCGTTCCGACGAGCATGCAGCAGATCCAAGCCGCGGCACGCGATGTCATCCGAAAGCTCGAGGCGATCAATCTCGAGGGGCTGACGGACTCCGCCACAAGAGCCCTCGATTCGATCGACCGTGTGGCGCAATCGCCGGGCCTCCATCAGGCCCTCCAGACCCTGCCGGTGATGTTGTCGAATGTGAACGGGGCGGTGACGGACCTGCGCCCGCTGATCGCCCGCGCGAGAGGACCGTTCCTGGACAGCCTCGAAGGCACGTCCGCGAGTGCCAACGCGACGCTGAAGACCTTGCAGGTTCTGATCGCGCCCGATGGCCCGCTGGCGGTCGACCTCGCGACGGCGCTCCGGGAGATGGCGGGGGCGGCACACTCCGTGCGCTTGCTCGCGGACTCTCTCGACCGTAACCCGAGCGCGCTCGTGCGTGGAACCGAGGTGAAAGCAAAGTGACCAAGATGACGAGGTCCGCAAAGGTGCTGGTGGTCGCCTGCGTGATCGCGAGCGCATGCTCAGTGCTGGGCCCGATACCCGACCGCTCCCGCTTCTACACTCTGACTGCGTCGCCGCCGGCGAACGCCGACCGTGCCGAGGCGCCGGGCGGGACGATTCTCTACGGCCTCGGGCCCGTCGTCCTCGCCTCGTACCTCGACAGGAATCAGGTCGCGACGCGGGTGTCGCCGACGGAGGTCGCCTACTCGCAGTGGGATCGCTGGGCCGAGCCGCTCGGCGCGAACGTGTCCTCGGTGCTTCTCCAGAGCATCGGTGGCGAGCTCGGGAGGGACAACATCGTGCCGTATCCCTGGCTCGGCAGCGTGCGGGTCGACTATCAGATCGTGGTCCAGCTGCTGCGCTTCGAGAGCGACACCACGGGAGAGGCCCATCTCCAGTCACGGTGGTCCATCAGGGACCTGGAGCGCAATCGCCCGCTGGTCGCGCGAGAGACGACCCTCACGCGGCCTGGACCACCGGGCGACACCGCCGCCAGCACGGCGGCATTGAGCGCCATGTTGACCGATCTGGGCCACGAGATCGCGACCGCGCTGCGTGCGCTGCCGTCGTCACCACCGGCAGGACCCCGTCGGAAGCGATCGGGAGAGTGACAGGCGAAGACAGACGCCTGCCAAGGAGGCACATCCAGATATGATCCTCGAGATTGCAAATCGCTGCCGTCGCGATCGTAGCCGACTTCCTCCAGTTGATCCTGCAGCCACCATTCGCCGCCCCCAAGGTCCGCAAACGGTAGTCGCACGTAACACTGGCTCTGGTTGGGGGCATAATTCACCGCCACCAGCAGCGGCTCGCCGTGGCGACCTTGCCAGGCGAAGGCCAGGAAACAATCCCAGGTCCAGTTGCCTTCCCAGGCCGGTATGCACTCGAGCAATTGCCACTGGCCGTTGCGAACGACCGGACGGCGCAGCACGGCAAGCAGCCGCTCGTAGAACTGCCCCAGCCTCGGCTCGATGGGTTCCTCTGGCCCTCGAACCAAGTGGGGCGAGATTCGTTTCCTGCGTCCCTCGAATTGACCCTGGTGAGAGCGAGGGCTGAGCGGGTAAGGCCTTCATTTCCGCACGTCACCTACCTGCTTTCCGCGGACGAAGGCCGCTGCCCTGCCAACCTCAAGCAACTGCTTCGCGTCGAGCAATCCGAACAGCTGGATCAGCTTCGCCACCAATCCTGTCCATCCCGTCTGGTGACTCGCACCGAGGCCCGCGCCCTTGTCCCCATGGAAGTACTCGTAGAACAGGATGTGGTCGCGCCAGTGCGGGTCGGCCTGGAATTTCTCCGTTCCCCCGTAGACAGGCCGCCGTCCCCGCGCATCCCGCAGGAATATCCCGGCAAGCCGGTCCGAGATCTCCTTGGCCACCTCGAAGAGGTTCATCATCCTGCCTGAACCGGTGGGGCATTCGATCTTGAAGTTATCGCCATGGTACAAGTAGAAGTTCAGGAGTGCCCGAATGAGGAGCGCGTTCACCGGCATCCAGACCGGCCCCCGCCAATTGGAGTTGCCGCCGAACATGCCGGTATTCGATTCGGCCGGCAGATAGTCCACCCGGTGCTCCTGACCGCTGGCGTGGAGGACGTACGGGTGCTGCTCGTGGAACTTGGAAAGCGAGCGGATGCCGTAGGGGCTCAGGAACTCGTTCTCGTCGAGCATCTTCGCGAGGATCCGGCGGAGCCGCTCCGGATTGAGCAACGCGATCATCCCCCGCTCGGCTACCCCGAGATGACCCGGGCCGGTAGGGTGCATGGTCGCCGAAAGTTCGGGCATCCGGCGCAGCCGTTCCTGGATGTGACCCAGCGCCTGCGGGACGCGTTCCCGCTGCCACTCCTCGATCACCGTGGTGGCGCACAGCGGGAGGAGGCCCACCATCGAGCGCACCTTGAGCCGCGTGGCGCTGCCGTCGGGGAGCCGCAGCAGGTCGTAGTAGAAGCCGTCCTCTTCGTCCCACATGCCGTCCGCCCCGGGCCGGTTCATCCCCGCGGCGATGTAGTAGAAGTGCTCCGCGAACTTGAAGACCATGGCCTCGTAGGTGCGGTCATGCGCAGCGAGCTCCACCGCGAGCTCCAACATGTTCTGGCTGAAGAGGGCCATCCACGCCGTGCCGTCCGCCTGCTCCAGGTGCCCGCCGGTGGGAAGCGGCGCGCTGCGGTCGAAGACGCCGATGTTGTCGAGGCCGAGGAAGCCTCCTTCGAAGACGTTCTTGCCGAAACGGTCCTTGCGGTTCACCCACCAGGTGAAGTTCAGCAGGAGCTTGTTGAAGGTCGACTTGAGAAAGTCCACGTCCACCTCGCCGCGCAGCGCCTGATCGGTGCGATAGAGGAACAGGGTCGCAGAGGCGTGGACCGGGGGGTTCACGTCGCTGAAGTTCCACTCGTAGGCAGGCATCTGACCGTTGGGGTGCTGGTAAGAGGCGCGAAGCATCATATCCATCTGGTCCTTGGCGAACTCGGGGTCCACGATCGAGAGCGGGAGCGTGTGGAACGCCAGGTCCCAGGCCGCATACCAGGGGTACTCCCACTTGTCGGGCATCGAGATGATGTCCTCGTTGAACATGTGGTACCACTCCGAGTTCCGGGCGGTACGATATCCGGTATGCAGAGGGTTGGAGAAGCGCTCGTCCAGCCAGTTGTCACCGTCGAAGAAGAAGAACTGCTTGCTCCAGAGCATGCCGGCGATGGCCTGGCGCATGACGTTGGCCGCGTCCGGGGAGACGGAAGGCGGGGTCACAGAGCGGTAGAACTCGTCCGCCTCCCGCAGCCGCACGGCCATGGTCTTGTCGAACTCCGCGCCGAAGCCGGATGGGATGGTCTTGGTTTTCCCACTCTTGCCGGCAGCGGACTGGCCGGTCAGGCGCAGCCGCACGGTCGCCGACTGGCCGGGCGCAATCGTCACACGATAGTGCGCCGCGACCTTGGTGCCCTGCTTTTCCGGGTTCACGGCGGCCTGATTGCCCTGTACCACGCAGTCGTTGATGCCATCCTTGACGTACGGGCTCTCGTTCTTTTGCCCGGGGAAAAGCCGCTCGTGGTTCGTCGTGTTGTCGGTGAAGAGCAGCGGCACCTCGCCTTCGCAGGAAAGGACGAAGTCACCCACTACCGAATGGGTGGCCGCGACCGCGCTCGTGCCCGCCGCTGCCGCGATCTGCCTGAGGTTTGGTTTCTCGGCCGCTCTGTTGGATTCGGCAATCCACGTCGCCCAGTCGTTGCGGAACCACAACGTCGGCAAGAGGTGCAGTTCGGCCGGGTCCGGCCCCCGGTTGGCTGCCGTGATCCGCACGAGGATATCTTCCGGACCGGCTTTGGCGTACTCCACGAATACATCGAAGTAGCGGTCGTCATTGAAGACACCGGTGTCGAGCAATTCATACTCGAACTCGTTCCGGGAACGGCGGCGGTTCGTATCCACCAGGTCGGCGTAGGGATAGGCCGCCTGGGGGTACTTGTAGAGGTACTTCATGTACGAGTGGGTCGGCGTGCTGTCGAGGTAGAAGTAGTACTCCTTGACGTCCTCGCCGTGGTTGCCCTCGCTGTTGGTGAGCCCGAAGAGGCGCTCTTTGAGGATGGGATCCTTCCCGTTCCACAGGGCCAGCGCGAAGCACAGGTGCTGTTTGTCATCGGAAAGGCCGGCGATGCCGTCCTCGCCCCAGCGGTAGGCGCGCGAGCGCGCGTGATCGTGGGTGAAGAAATTCCAGGCATCACCCTCTTTGCTGTAGTCCTCGCGGACCGTGCCCCACTGCCGCTCACTCAAGTATGGTCCCCATTTCTTCCACGGGATTCCCGCCTCGCGCGCCTCGTTCAACCGTTGTTGTTCCCTCACACCGATTGCTGGGTCCATGCCTTCTCTCCTCTCGAGCTGTCTGACCCTGCTACTTCGCCCCAGCGGGCGGCTTTCAACTTGGCCGATGGAGCCTGGCAATGACGGTCTCGGGGCGATCGCCGAAGGCGTCGTGCAGGCCTCGCTCCAGGATGACACTGCGCGTGGCCCGCCTGAGCTCGCCCGTCGTGGTCACGCTTCGCGTCAAAGGAGCGCGACCGCCCGATCCACGCGGACCGCGCGCACGGGACCGGCGCAGGCTGCGAGGATGAGGCAGATGGTGCCCAGCAACAGGAGCCGACCGGGAGCGTCCCCGTTGTCCTCGCGGCACTCATGCCGTGCGCCAGATAGCTCACGAGCATTCCGCTCGCGACTGAACTGCAGATAACGACGAAAGTCCGGCCGGTAGCTCATCTGGTATACTCGAGCTCAGTAGTAGTAGTCGACCACATGATCGCGCTTGCCCAAATGCGCCAAAGTCTCGTTCGAAAGGGCCCCTCACCCCCCTCAGTAAGGCGCGGCAGGCGAGCTCCACCCTGAGCCC
>WNFQ01002066.1_pt1 | contig 14458 bp, 17 predicted proteins | sample 5400171 | NCBI WGS metagenome assembly WNFQ01 (sample SAMN13153356, study PRJNA577476) | soil metagenome | isolation source: 20 cm soil under Madrone tree | place: USA:California | collected 2016-06-14
CGAAATCAAATGAAAGTATCTCGGCTAGTTCTTCGACACGGAGCGGGCGAAAAGCCACTGCGACACATTGAAAGAGACGGTGGGCAAATTCCCGTTTTTCCTTATGGATATCTCGCAAGGCGCGGTCGTATGTCCCATCAAGTGTCTCCGGTAGTTCGTCTAGAGCGTGCCGTATGCGTCCTGGAAGGCAGTGCCGAAGGCAGTCGATCTGACAATAAACCCATCTGAACCTACATGGGAAATGAGCAAGAGTCCCTTATGTCCATCGCGCTAATGCTTACATTCCGTCAGATTTTTGTATGAGCACATCAATGACTAATTCCCTGTCGGCCGCCCTCCATCTTCGCATATTCGGGTCCGCGTTTACGACAGCTCTGATATAATTGCCGATGTCCTTCACTTGTCCGGTCTCATCATGAAGTGAAACGGAACGGAAAGTCAACGGCTCCAGTACATCCTTGATGTCAATTTCGGGTCGGCTGGTGACGCATATGCGCAGATTCGGAAGTTGTGTGTCGATGAGGTCCTTCAAGAACGTTAGTACCTTTTCCCGGGGAGACGGTGTGACCGATATAGCTGAACATTCGTCTAGGCCATCAACAATCAGGTAAACCGGCGCTTGACCTGGAACACCGAGTACATCCTTTAAACACTGCACAAGTTCATCATCACCGGGATCTTGTGAACCGTTCGCGTGGTCTGAGTAGAATTTGGAAAGAATGTAACAGTACGAGTTGGATTTATGGGAAAGTTGGACGAGTATTGACGAGAGTAGTCCGCGCAAGTCACTCTTTACATCCTCCCTAAAATCACAGTAGAAAAATGCCAGTGACGCGAGCCCAGATTTCCTCATCGTAATAATTTCGTCGATGATCGCGGAACTGGTCAAAATAATTAGTTCTGAAGACGGAAATATCGAATACTTGACCATACCAAATGACGCTTTTCCCTGCGCCCGCTACCAAGAGGATGAATTATCAGCCATTGCGAAGGAATCCGGATTGGGGAACTAACGTTTTCCATGAACCCATAAAAGGGAACTTTGTCCGGACGACTTCCATTCCGAGAGGGTGCTGCCTCCGACAAACCACGCTGCTGTTCCCTTATGTCGTGATCCGCGGGCAATCTGATAATTCTTCCACGAGTCAGGCGGAGAGAGCCAACGTAAAACAACTTCCTGTAATTTGTCACCTGCCAAGGCCAGACAACCTCAGTGATTTCCGTCAGCAATGACAACTTCATGAAATATCTCACGATTTGCCTTGTTCATTTCACTTGCCAATTCATGTAGAATTTCTAACACCGAGATGAATCCAAAACAAGCTTATCGTTGTCAATAAAACGTACCAAGGGCATTCCGGATTCCGTCAGCCGATGCCTCGCCGTCTAAAGGGAAAGACGTTCAACAACCAGAGATTAACAAGCAAATGTGTTCTTACCGTCGATGACCGTCTTCATATTCTGGGTGAGACGGTAAACGACCTCGAGCGTCTGTACCGTCGTCGTCCGAGCCTCGTCCTGGGTCAATCGGTCCAGCCTCTGAAGAACCGCCTCGACCCCATTGTTTCCGAAGAGCTTCTTTATGAATTTCTCTGCATTACATTGAGTAAGATGAGACGTCAGTAAAGACGGACTCACTCAATCGTCCTTGTCTGATCTGTTTTGTTGCGAGCGCAAGGGTGGAGAGCAACTCCATCAATATCTTCACGACCATCTCAGTCATAGCTTGCGTAGGAGGGACCTTGGTGTAGATGTCGAGGCGCTTCAAGAAGTGTTCTACGGATTCGAGCAATTCGACGACAGCATCCAAGTCGGAGCCGACGCCGTTGAATGCCTGAGACACTTGAATGTTAGAAGGATGCGCACGTAGAAATGAAACGAGGCACATACAATGAGTAGTATACCAAGGCCAGTAAGTACTGCTTCCGCAGGTGGAAATGACTGTCAAATGGGTATCAGAGACGTGGAACACCCAATCGGCTGCCTGGGATATACCATGCCGAAATATAGGCGGAGGGCGGCGGTGGAAGCAACCTTCGAGAGAAATGAGACCACACTCTTGAGTGATTCCATGATTTTATCGCTTCCTTGGTATTCTTTAAAGGCGCGTGCTTGCTCTTGGAGAAGGTCGGTAATAGACTCGACCGTTTGGCAAATTTGGACCTGCTGGGCGAGTGGGTGGTTGGTTAATGATATTCCCGTTTGCATCTCGTAGTCTTTTAATGCCGACTCGAAAAGCACTTGAAAGCGAGACGATCCTGACTGGTCACCCATTGCAGGCGGAAAAGAAATATGGTTTAGCAGGGGAGCGGGTTGTGCCGACAGTGGGAAGTGGGGAGAGGATAGAACGAGGATCAGTGCGCTGCCTCGCCCATCGATATGATTAGTCATTCGCTGGCAGGCATCGCCTCAACAGGGCGATGATGGGGCGTTTAGTTGGACTTGGTTTAACAGGAGTGGCGTTCACTGGGGGAGGGTCGGAGGATTCCTGGAATTCTCGAACCTGCGATTTGAAATTCGCGCGTGTAGCCTGAGACATTTTCACCATCAGATGTACTGTACCACTTTTAACGCTATGCATATGGATGGTCAATGCAGTAGTGCAGGTCTCTCCTCCACAATATTTGTATCATCGGATCGTCCCCATTACGGTGGCTGTCCGTACTGATCCCTGGTGCCCCATACGTCCTGTCAATTTCCGACAATTCTGTCCAGTTCGAAGTTTGGGCGGGTGGTACAATAGGCGCCTAGCATTATCGCTCAATGCGTGCAAATCCATCAGGCTTGGGATCGACTTGATCGTTCTCATGTGATGGAGCCTCCCATGTCAAGACCGGAGAGGCCAGGAGCGAGGCTGTGTAGGAAGTTGGACGGCGCCGCCGTGCCATTGATAGTTAGCTTCCGACCTCAGCATGCTCCATTCGAATGGCCCCACTCTTTCTCTCAGAGATGACCGCCGAGCTTGGATGCATTCGAGGAAGAAGGAAGAAAGGCAGTACGTTCCTGCGGCCTTGGTTCCGAAAGTAGACGATGCCATTCGGATCTCGGATGCTCGATCAATCTATACCAATATCGTCAGTTGAAGAGCGAGCACTGCAGGGCCGGCCCAACAGAAGGTCCGACTCCCCCGTGCTGATAAGGCGGCGACGGTGACATTCAAGTTGCCTCCGGGTCAGGTAGCTGTGAGGGCATCATCGGTAAGCGCATCTTTGTTGTCCCCTCATTTAATCTTCTGACTGCACAGTGTGATGGCTGATTTCGACACCAGTAACAGCTAAACTCTTCGTTCTTCGAGTTGGATCAAACACGGGGTTATCATATTGGCGCAAATGTCGCCTCCGTGTCCGTGCGTCAAGGTTGAACGTTGAACGTTCAAGTTGTTCGAGATTGATACACACATACATTCTCTTAACCACGTATTTCTCATTCAAGTCGCCCCACCACCTCCATTACGGTCGTGTAGCAGTCCAGTCGTATCGCAGTCAAGGGGTAGGGGGCGGTAAGGTAGGCAAATATCACAGCAATTATCGTGCCTTCTTTTCATGTCAACGCCATGCGATCATAACCACTACCATTCATGAGTCATGAGTACTTGCCATGCTACGCCGTTTAGCTAACCGGAACGAACCAATTTATGCAGCTCCAGGGGGCGCAACATACTTTGCTGTCCCACCACCCTTCAAATCCACCCGGCGTGTCGCAGGCCCACGCTGCACATGCACATGCTCACTGGCAATTTCCCTCAGTGGTGGGGGCACGCGCTGTAATCTCGACAATGTCCCATCGATACCCGCCGCATCCTCCTCCTCCTCCTCCTCGCCTGACCTCGAGTAAGACTCGACCTTGACGCGTTTCGTTTGCGGATCCACCAAAAGCACACGATGACCGAGTCCACCACCACCTCTCGCCCTTCCTCTCTCTTCCCCACCTCATACACCAACAATAGCGCTCCCGCGGCCCGAACCAGATCTCAAAAGCGCCGGAAACGCACCCTCAGCCAAGCGCAGATCCTCCGCCTCTCTCTAACCCGCCTCCGCCCCCTCTTTAAGCGCGAATGCACTCAGCTTTTCCAATTGTTCTATGAGTGCCGCTCGTGCGGGTGGCGTGAGGAGCGGTGTTGTGCAGCGTGGGCAGGGACGGTGCGGAGGTTGTAAAGCACAGGATGAACAATGGGGCGTGTATTCTGATAATCCGTGTATTCGGGCTACAATGGTATATACAGTAGTGGATTGGGAAACGAAAGAAAGATGAAGGCAGGGATAGAAAACAAGAGAGGCCGACGTACCCTGGCAGAAACATCCCTCATGATCGGCAGAGGCACTAGGACCCGGCACTGTCGTGGCCTTTCTAGTTTCGCTTTTGGGCTGCTGGTTAGAGGTGGACGAGGGGCGGAGACCATCTAAAAGTTCATCGAGCTTGTGAACTGTGGCGCTGCGGGGCGGAGGCTCTGGTGTGGCCGCCTTGGTTTTTCCTTTTCTCTTTTCCGGAAACCTTATCGGCTGGGGCGACGGATGCGGTCAGAGAGAAGAAATCTGTGAGAGACCCATGGAGTTGCACGAGGGGGTGGCGTCGTTGCAGTCGTTTACTAGATGATGCGACAGAGTCGCAAGCTGAGTGTCGATAGTGTTGCGTTCGACTACGTATAAAGGAGACAAGAATAATGCACTATTTACAGTACTGTAGAAACAACGCACTTGCAGCACAAGGTTCGTAAAAAAAAAAACCAAAATAAAGTCATCAAAAGGTAAAGAGATCATGGTCCCACTGCAAAACCCTCTCCGTCCTCGTTCAGTTCTATAAACGACATCATGATATTGTATGGTTGATGGTGCACAGCAAAGTGCATAAATATATCGTATCCTTGGACATTCGTGCGGTCCATGCCCAAGTCTGTAATACGGATGTCCTGTGACAGAGGTATACTTCGACCATTACGAAACAGCAATGCTATGCGCGCTCAGGAACTCCAGTTAGCGCAGCTGTCAACGGTAGCGAGTCTGTGCAACGCCAGGGACCTGGTGTGAGCGAACTGCACCGCTACGCTGGTTCCGAGGCCACTAACTTACAGACAGCGAACATGCTGTCAGGCGATGCGCCACGCGCACGGAGCCAGTCCCATGCAGCCCGTATGTTGATTGTGAGCCCTGCTTTGTTCGGCTTTCCCATCAAGTCTGCAAAACCGCGATCGTCAGGTGCAAGCACGTTTGCCTGCAGCCACGTTGAGAACGCTTGGTAGAGTTGCACGTGGATCCGAACCATCTGTATGCCCGTCCATCCCATGCAGGTAGAGGATAGTCAGGTAGACGCGAATCGCAGCTTGGGATACAGCCATTTCGCGACAGAACGATAGATGAGAGCGACGATAAGTTTGTTGTCTAGGCATTTAGCAGGTGGGCTTGTGTGTGGCGTAGAACGGATCTGCGAAGGTGAACCAGGTGCCGAGTGTTTCACTGTCGAACATTTGGACTGCGTACATTACGTTGAGGCACCGCACCAGCACACGGTCGAAGCCAGGTGCAGGGCCAAGTGGTCTCCACAAGAGCACCCAACTTCAAGTTAGGGTGAGTATAGGCTTGATTGATTGCCACTGCGAGAAGGTGCCCTGACCACCTTGAGGGGAGACACGCCCGAAATCCCGAGGAGCTGGCAGCCTTGAATAACACCGCTCTTGGGGTGCAGGGTTTTCGAGCAGAAGACCTTGAGAGATTTTGGGGGGACTAAGAGGAAGGTTGAGTTGCCTTTCAAGGCTTGGGTCAGGAACCAGAAGAGGAGGGGGGGAGGGAGGGAAACTGAAGCGCACACATAACGAAGATAAAAAACACGGAAATGTCTCCAGTAGTCTCCAAGTCATGCAAACCTTTTGGTAGGCGTTCCCGAGACCTCCTTTCAACGCCTGGCTCGTGAGGCTTACTTAATAGAGTGCGAGTAGGGCCCGGCTGCTCGGGCCCGGGTTGTTTGTTCGCTCCGAGTTGGCTTTTCTCTTTTTTGGCGTAACACCGTCAACCATCAATACTAGAAGCCTTCTTCCCACTCTGGTTTCAACACTCGCACGCCCCATTCACACACCCCATCGAGCTTTCGTCATATTGCTCTTTAGCACATTTCTGACCACCCACACTAGCAGCCGGCAGACCGTCTTCGCGTCCCAGCCGTGCCAGAAAGCGCCGCGCGATTTACTCATTCTGTATATACCGAGTTCATCCTCAACACTAAATATACTGTTTGGGATTGGACCCGTAACATGGGATGATCCGATATTTCTTCTCTGCGTTGGTTGTGCAAAGATAGAAGACGGGAGACATGTCAACTTGAAGTTGCCTATCATCAGCGATACCGCTTTTGACCTTATGTACGCCTTTCACGCCAATATTTGCCTTAGTACTGCCGTCGATCGTCATCAGATACAAACCTCTTTTGAACGCATCGGCGGACTTGCAAAGGCTTTATCCCCACGCATATTCTGAAATCAATTTTCCTGGGGTGGACTGGACTTGCGATACAAGCAGCACCCACGTCAAGCTTGAGCCATCTCGCCGCCAGGCGCACATATGCACCAAAAGCTCGGGACCGACGGATCGACCTCTCATAATCTCATTAGGCGAAACCTCGCACTGGCATGTCAAAATCGGAATGCTCAGGGAGGGCATCACGCGGGGGTCCCATCGGGAGCCAGGGTCCTACCCAACGGCTGGTCCTTCGGACACATCGCTTGGCCCACTCTTTCGCTCTGGAATGACCTTGGTGACCATTCTGCACGAGTTTGGGCTTAAACTGCCACTCTGTTCTACGGCAGTACATGCCATGACCTGGTTGCAGAGTGTACGATGACATTCGCGCGCTTTCGGATCGATGCCTCAATCGAAGATCACAGTGTGGGTAAGTGGTCTCGTCCTTTCAATGGCCAGGTATCCGTGTCCCTAGTGATCGTATGACCTTTCTACATAAAGTTGATCGTACTGTCAACACAGCACGGGAAGACGATCGACAAACTGGTGAACTTGTTCATAGGTTGGCTCAAGACCGAATACAATATATTGGATCAGCGTGGCACCACAAGGTCTGATCGATCTGACCTGATTCTTCTGTCCGTCAAGCGCGTCAAATCACGAACGTCCAAGCCCGAGTGACCCAAGTTACGGTCCACTGCTGTAACAGTACGTACGCCATAACCCGGAATTCTAAGTGGCGCACACGTTTGGACTGAAAGACAGTCTCGTGATAACGCCCATTCCAAGCCACCCTTGGTAAGAAAACAAAGTCCCTTGTGTTTTGGGGAAAACACCTCCAGCTCGACATGAACCCCGGCCAAACGACGACCTGTATACTAACCAGCGGACGAGTCAATCTGACGCCTCCAATCCAGCGCGACGAGCAGCCGCCTTCACCTCAACACCGTCGATACGTCGGTACCCATTCCCAGAATGCACATAGGTGCCTCGGAAGCCATGGTACGGGGAAGGTGAGAACACGGGCATGAGCTTCGCTTCGGCCTCTATTGTACTGCCGGGCTCGTCCTCGGGCCGGGGCTTGGACCGCGGTCGGGAAGTCCCACCCACGGACACAGTCACAGTCTGCATTGATGTCCTTCTGCTTTAAAGCTACGTCTTTCCGCAGGCCAGCAGGTCTTGCTCGCAGCAGTCCCGTAATCCGCAGTCCCCGCAATACCCGATGATGCATTCCTTCCCTTTGTCCTTTGTGGATCGCACTGAGGAAGTCCGGGCACTCTTTACGTCCCCGCATCCAAGCACAAGGTTACAGTACTGGATCTCCTGGCACAAACATTTCAGCCAAAGTCGGTTCCGGAATCTCTCGAGACAAACGAATCGGTGTTTCGGACAGACCCAAGGCAATGGTCGTTTGCGGAACTCGAGTATTGAGTCAAGCAAGTTGACCGTGACATTGCTCCGGATCAGGTCTGGGTGGCCTCATCCGTCGCTGTGTCCTCTATCGTAGCGAACTTATTTGGGAACGAATCAAGAGCGCACTTGGGGCACCACCGGATCTTGATCCCGGTGGTTTCGAGAGGGATCCTTATTTTATTTTTTTTGGAAAGCGTATATTCATAGAGCTATTTACCGTATTTACTCTACGAGTATTTGTTAGATAGTAAGAGACGGGAAGGCATCAGTCCTATCTAGCGCGCTGTAGCCAGTCCGGAGACCAGGTGAGGAAAAAATGCATTTACGTACGTCCCCTGATGGGGGGACAGTGTGAGACTCAGATCATGTGGCCATCGGAGCACTGGCGTTATGTTCTCCTACCCACTAAAACCTCATGATTATAGATCCAGTCATTGGGGTTGTCCAAGGTCGACGACCCTGTAATATGAATTCTTAAAATAGACGCGTGCGATCTGGTTGTTTTTGGTCACATGGCATGCTACAGTGTGCCACATGGATCCTGAGCAGTTCAAACTTGAACTCCCTCTTTTTCAATCACTGGCTAGTTGGAGTTTCGATATCAAGACAACTCCTTGATCCGACGACAAAAGCGATGCACGCGTGGACAATGGGATCTTCATTTACGTCCTGATCTCAGAGCTATGACAGAGCAATACCGAGACCCGAGGGAGCATGCCAGCCAACCGGAATGATATATGTCGACAGTCGCGGTCGCAATTGCGCTATAGTCTCTAATCTCGCCACAGTTCGGCCGGGGTTCGCGAACCATTCCACAAGGGGGTCTCCAGTTGCAAAATATGTTGAATAATAGCTCACAGGCGCAAGTCGAGCCATCGCAATTTCGCAACAACCGGGCTGTGAATACCCTACTTATAGCAATCCCGCGTTTTTTGTGGCTTCAAGGTTGACATCAAACGCCCTATGGTGTGCACCTGAACAACCAGCCTCGTTTACTTTCACCTGCTGCTTACGATGTTCCTGGGACTTTACGTCTTCGTTGCCGCTCATCTCATCTGGGCTGCTCAGCCCACTTTGGCCCGCTCTATAAAGGCTTTTCCACTCGCACAGAAACCAAATGGATCTGTGGCTGCATCGTGGTATGTCGCATGGCATGTTAACGGTGTCCCCTTGGCAAGTGTTAACTGGACCGAGTATAACATGGTCTTCTACGCCTTTGCGTGGGTGTAGTAAATATTTTCTGTAAGATTTTATCCGAACACCCCTTTGCAGATTCACGACACCAAATGCCTCTGAGATTGGCCTTCAAGACTCCGATGTGCAATTACTTCCTCAGTTTGTGCAGGCAGCCCACGATCATGTATGTTGCGTCCCTTCTTTCTCTTTCTTCGCCTTTCCTGACTCGGGGTGTGTGTCAGAGTGTCTCTGCAATCCTGTCTGTCGGGGGATGGAGTGGCTCTCAATACTTTTCTTCCGCCGTTGCCACCGATGCAAACCGCACAGCCTTTGCTCAGGCAATCGTAGGTGTTACCTCACAGTACCAACTGGATGGCATAGAATTCGAGTGCGCTCTCCTTTAATCTTCTCAAGTGTTGTCCACTGGCACTCACCGGTCGTAGTTGGGAATATCCCAATAAACAAGGAATTGGCTACAACGTCGTATCCCCGAATGACAGCGCCAACTTGCTTTCGTTTTTGCAAACGCTTCGTAGCATGGCGCCGAACCTTATCTTGTCCGCCGCAGTATCGCTCACCCCCTTCCTAGGCTCCGATGGCAACCCCATGTCAGACGTTTCTGGATTTGCGAAAGTCCTCGACCACATCGGTTCGCTCTTTCTTGCCCTTTCTCTGTCTCACCTTTTTCTGACGGTGCCACCCAGAGATTATGAACTTCGATGTCTGGGGAGGTTTCTCTACCACTGTTGGACCTAATGCACCTTTAAACGATTCATGTGTGCCACCCGCCGCTTACCAGCAGGGTTCTGCGGTATCGGCTGTGCGGGCTTGGACTACGGCCGGTTTTCCCGCAAATCAAATCATCCTCGGTGTCCCATCCTACGGGCATTCGTTTAGCGTAAATCAAAGCGACGCCCTCGATGCATCAGGGAATATCAAACTCTTCCCGCCCTTCAACAAAGGCGATCAGCCCGCAGGGGACAACTTGGATGGCCCGGCCAGCGGTATCTTTGACTTCTGGGGTCTGATAGTGGCTGGATTTCTCAGAAGCGACGGAACCCCTTCCAATGAGGTCTACTCCACATTTGATAACTGCAGCATGACGGTGCGCTCTACGTACTCATGGGAACCATGGCTGACCCTCTAATGATCATTTCAATTTAGCCTTTCGTATACAATAGCACATCAGGAGTGATGGTGTCTTACGATGATGCTTCCTCGTTTGGTACGTAGCACACATAGCTCCTCGTAGGTTATCCACCAATTTGTAACTACAAACAGCTGCCAAAGCCCACTTCATAAACAATAATGGCCTTGCCGGGTTTTCGATGTGGGAGACCGGTGGGGACTATAACAACATCCTGGTCAGTTCTATTAGGACGGCGATGGATATGACTCCATAGCAGCATTTCGAGCTTTGATACCCTTACTTTTATGGCTTGACTCCTGCTATATATATACCACTAGCCCGACCTGATGCTAACTTAGAGTGCATGGGAGTCCTACTCAGGATGTCAAATGCGTTGCATGGCATCCAACGGAGGAGGTCAATCAATTTTCTTGATCATCACTGCAACATTCTGATGCCAGTCTTCGTAGCGTAGATTCTAGCTTCCGCCTCGTACGATGATACAATAAAGCTCTACCTCGACGATCCAAGCGAGAATTAGTTTTGTTTTCCACGCTCACGGGCCACTCATCGACGGTGTGCCAGTGGTCTCTTGCATGGGCACCACATGGTCGATACATCGCATCCGGCTCTGTATCGGATGACTGTACAATCTGGATCTGGAAGCGCGTTACAGAACACGAATGAAAATGTGTACTTGTATTAGAGGACCACGACCGGACGGTCTATTCAGTGACATGGGGTATCGGAAAACCAGACACGACACAAACTGGCTGTGAGTCTCTTGGCTGGGTGGCTTCGACAGGAGGCGATAGCAGAATTAATGTTTGGACATTTGAGGTATGTCACAATTACGTCGCGTTGCGCGCGTGGGGGGGTCTTGACTGTGTGATCCCAGGAACTACCAGATTCTACATAAAGAAGCTCTCCCAAACATAGGCTGATAGCACGTCTCGAGAAAGCGCATGGGGTCAGCGATGTGAACTCAATCGCCATTTATAATTGATCACTGGTAACTACGTAATCAAAAGCGGAAGGCTTAATTTGGATCTCACACAAGGTTCCTAGGGCTTGTGGGCCAACGTTTATCTATTTCGTAGTCAACTTTGTCAGTGCGCAATGCACTGATCCGAGTCAGGGATTTCGCTATTGGGCTCAACAAGACTATCACGATGGTCAGCCATATCCCGAAATAGGAGATGAAAATAAGAACTCATGCCGATGGAGAAGTCTCAGTAGCGGCAGCTTCCAAATTTCTTTCATATTGATACAACCTTCCATATCTTCGCTATACCGTCATCACCAACAGTTGCAATTAAATCTTCATATACATTCCTCGGCCACCATGCCGTGGATTTGGGCTGTTGTCAGAAATGTACCGTAAGAAAGGAGAAAAGCGACGGCTATAAAATCCATACCCTACTCACCGGCTAGGTGAACTTCCCAGTGACCTAGTTGACGATGCAGCAAGGTGAGAAAATGGAAAGAACGAAGAGTCAATGTCCCTTGCGGCGAGCCGTACTCGTAGCAACTACCGGTACCCCTCCTAACGTGAAGACTGAAATCTAGCACAATCAAATCAACTAGGACAAAGCCCAATTCCAAAGCATCCTCGACGTACAGAAAAGCCCATACCTCTCCCTCCAGACCGCAGCCGGTTCTCAGGTGGGCGTCGGCGAACTCACTTGCTATATCATTTGCATCAGGAAAAATTTCTTGACATCTTACTTATCCGCAGTTGCTTCTCACTGGCGTGGGAGGATTTTCCTGATGGCCGGTGACGTCATACATCCAGACTCAGCGGCATGGTATCATTGGCATGAACGCCACAGGGGAATATGGGCGGCCGACATTGCGAGAGGAGAAGGAAAACAGAGAGTGGCTTTGAATACCAGGCAGGAGACAGCACTGGCATAATGTACCGCGGTGACATCGAGCTGAAAATAATAATATCAAGTTTGTGTTGGGCGCTTCGGCCGAAGACTAAATGAAATGAGCGTGACGCACATGCGTCAGCGCTGACTCAGACGGATTAGGCATGACCTCAGAGAGAGAGAGCATGCGAATGCGATGGATGCAATGGGTTGCTCCTCGGAAGCATTTATATGGCGCAAATTCGCGCCACCTGTCGACATCCATTCCTTCCTTCCCCTCAGGCATGAGTTTCTGCAAGGACTGCATCAGCGGTATATAAAAGTCATTTCCGCTCGTTCGATTACCAACACGAGTAACATACCCATTCGCAGGCGTTCGTTACGAGGGCACAGCCGAGGGTAAATTTACTTCTCCTTATCTTATCTGCTTTCGACTTCTCCTGGTACCGTACACCAACACTTTTGCTACTTAAGGGACGTATGAAGAGATCAACGGCATCAAGACATATGTCGCTACTCCCAAGATCGGGTACCCGAAAGATAAGGCCATCATCTACATAACAGACGTCTTTGGCCTCGAGCTACCGAATAACCTTGTACGTCGTCCTTCATCCTCCCTACCCAATCCATCCTGCTAACAAGTCTCATTCAGCTCCTCGTCGACGACTTTGCTCGTAACGGCTTCAAGGTATATGCGCCAGAGCTCTTCGAGGGTGATCCTGTCCCGCCAGATGCTCTCAGTACTGTGAGCATCCCCGTTCAACTTCCTTGTCCATTATTCGCGCTCATCATGATAACAACTCGTTTTTAGGGAACTTTTGACCTCAATGCGTGGTTCGGCAAACACGGCGCTGAACACACTGGGAAGCGCGCGCGCCGGGTCATCGAAGGTCTCAAGGGGCAGGGCATAACCGTCTATGGCGGTACAGGCTACTGTTATGGGGGTACGATACCTGTCCAAGGCCGCGCTTCGCGACGCTGAGTCTATTTCTGTTCCAAATAGCTCGCCTTGTGTTTGACCTTGCGTTCGACAATGTCATTCATGTGGGCGTCGTCGCCCATCCGTCCCTTCTCAAGCCTGAAGATTTGGATGTACGTCGTCCACATACATCCTCGTATATCTCCTGAGTATTTCAATACCGTTGCAGACCTACATCGAGAAGAGCAAAGCTCCTCTCTTGATCAATAGCTGCGAGGACGATGGGGCATTCCCAAAGCCTTTTGCTGATACGGCAGATAAGAAGTTTGCAAACTTCGCGCCTGGTTACCGACGCACTTACTATGAGGGTGCATCTCATGGATTTGCTGTTCGCGGTGATATCGTGCGTCTACATGTATTTTCACTTCGCTGTCCCGAAACTCATTCTGCAACACTACGTACAGAGCAAGCCGACGGTAAAGGCTGCCAAAGAAGGTGCTTTCAAGGAGTCTGTTGAATGGTTTATCAAATACCTGCAGTGATGAGATGTCCCGGAAGAGATACTGACGACAAGCATGCCCGTGGCGAAGCAGAAATGTAAAAGTGTATAACGAAGTAAGAATAGGCGATGATATTGTCAATTTGAGTCGATTGGCTGCGGATGTTTGTGTGTGAATGAGGGGGTACTTGCTCCAGAAATTTCCAGTCGATTCGATGTCCAATGGGGCTCAAGTTACTAGAACCTTCCAGAGTCGCCTCAAAGGTGTCGAAGGGGTATAAAAACCCTGCGCAACTGCCGATGTATTCACAAACCAGCTAATCCGAGCACTCACCGCTTCATCACCACCATTGTCTATCAAATGTCTCTCGCCCATTACCTCATCAACGATACCTGCAGCGGCCTCGCTGCCTTTGACCGCTTCTTCGACGACCCTTTCCACCCGCGAGCCTTGCTCCGAGTCCAGGACACTGACACCTTCAGGCCAAGGCGAGTCCCAAAGCTCGACCGACACCAGAGAAACCAGTCTCACGACTGAACATGCATAGGATGGACATACATTACGACAAAGCCACGAATGACGTCAACGTGACGTTGGAACTTCCTGGCCTGCAAAAAGAAGACGTGTCGATCGACGTGCACAACGACGTCCTCACAGTGTCTGGAGAGGACACGACATCTTCGGAGCGTAGTGAAGGCGGCTACGTGACTCGTGAACGTCGATACGGTAAATTCACGAGGAGTTTGTCGTTGCCACAGGGCCTCAAGGTGAGCACTCCAGAGACACCCTAGTATAGTACGGCAGCGGAGATACCGATGACTTCCTGTGACAGAATGAGGATATCAAAGCGTCGATGGCGAATGGCGTTTTGAGCATCGTCTTTCCGAAATCAGCGCCTGATACCGAGCCGAAGAAAGTTACGATCGCTTGAGGGTTCTCGTAGTACGATGATGGCACTGTTAGAGACGGAGGCCAATTTGGTTACGCCAGACTGAAACGTG
>WNFQ01007541.1_pt1 | contig 14456 bp, 15 predicted proteins | sample 5400171 | NCBI WGS metagenome assembly WNFQ01 (sample SAMN13153356, study PRJNA577476) | soil metagenome | isolation source: 20 cm soil under Madrone tree | place: USA:California | collected 2016-06-14
CCGGCGAGGTCACCGTGATAGCAAAGGAACTTGTGCCGCGTTTCAGAGCCGCGTTGTAAGGACTGCCCGACTTGGCATCTCGGCCGTTGATCTTCAGTGATCGATAGCGGCTCGACATCGCGGTGGGCGAGATTTGGAGTTTTGAGACGCCCTTACTCACCGAGGTGCTGTATTCCAGATGTGCCGGTGAGAAATCGATCGCCCCTCCCTCATTCAATTCCAGATTGCTGAGCGCGGTGATCTTGTCAGGCGCCGTAAACAAGCATCCTTCTTTGGTTACATTGATCGAGACCCAGTTGGGGTCATGCATACGATCACCGACCACCACCTGCCAGACGCCGGCTGGACGCAGCGAGGGGACCAACACGCTTGTTCCCTGGTCGACCACGCTCTGAGCTGCTTGTTGCAAATTATCGAGATACTTCTGACCCTCGAGCGGGTGGTCGTTGTGTCCGGTAAGGATGCGCTTTACACCGCCTCGAACCTTCGAGCGGAAGACCTCAAGGGTCGATAGATATTCATCCAGCGGAGGACTCGATGGGAAATGCATCCAGAAAGAGTCGGGAATCCCGGGACCATTGCTGCCAATCGAGTCTCCCGTGAACAGATAGCCCGTCTCTTTTTCGAACAGCACGATCGACCCTGGGGTATGGCCCGGGACTTGATATACGGTGAGCCTCCGGTCGCCGAGATCGAGGATGTCGCCATCCTTAATATTCCGAAGGTTCTTGTTGATTGCGTCCTGCCGAGCACTTTTTTGGGTCAACATGGCGACCACCTGGGCCCGGTCCGCATCGTTGATGTATTCCACATCGTCCCCGATGAACTTGTCACTCTGCCCCGTGTGGTCGCCGTGGAAGTGGGTGAAAGCAACTTCCAAGGGAAGTCCGCCGACGTAGTGAGCCAGAAAGCCCTTCAGATCGCCGGTTCCCATTCCTGAATCGATCAGCAACGCTTTCTTGCTGCCCTTCACCAGGAACATCTTGTCGTTGGCGTAGTCTCGAATCATGACTACGTCGGGAAGAATGGCTTCGGCAACGTAGGCGGTCCGGTCGCGGCGGTCGATGGCGTATTGAAAGGTCGCCACTTCGCTGTTGTCCATGCCGGGCTTGATGGCAATCGCTCGGATGGTGTAGCCCGTCTTTAAGCCAGTGTCCCCGTTGTTGACGGCACCGACCCACAGCAGCTTATAGGGATCAAAGATCGGACTGGAAGAAGATGGCTGTGTTCCGTCGAGCGTGTAGTGAATCTGTGCACCCGGAGTGGCCGAAAGCAACGTGACCGAGTTGGTTGTGGCGTATGTGCCGGGTGGGGGAAATGCTGTGGGAGTTGCGACTGCGGAAGCCCCGGCGGCACTGCCGTTCCCATCCTGAGTCCATCCAGGGTTGCAGCAGGTCACGATTGCCACTAGGGCAAGAAATGCCAGTGCAGGTTTCACAAGCTCTCCTTCATTTCAAACTTTTCGACTCATCTTCTTGGGTTGCCCGACGGGAAGCTTCAAGGCGCGATCTACTGCCAACTTTTCAGCGGCGGTCAGGGGTCGCGTGCCGCCTTTGGGTAGTTCTCCCAGTTGCAACGGACCGACCGCCACGCGAATCAACTGCAGCACTTCTGCACCGAGACTTTCCAGGATTCGGCGGATCTGCCGATTCTTGCCTTCATCCAATACCAGCTCGAGCCAGCTGTTCTTCTCACCACTTCGCAGCACGCTTACCCGTTTCACGCGCAGGACCTGATCGGATGAATTCACTCCGCGCAACATTGAATCGAGTACAGCCTTATCGGCGATGCGATCAATTTGCACGTGGTACGTCTTGTCGAGGTGCGTCTCCGGAGCCATTACTTTTCCGGCCCACTCCGAATCATTCGTTAACAGCAGGAGCCCTTCGCTGGCCTTGTCCAGTCGGCCCACGGGCGCCAACCAAGGTAAACCAGGGGCAAGGAAGTCGTATACCGTCTTCCGGCCCTTTTCATCGGAGGCGGTGGTAACAATGCCGCGCGGCTTGTTCATCATCACGTAGACTCGCTGGCTCACCTCGAGCGGCTGGTTGTCCACATCGATGCGATCTTTTCCCAAGCGCACCGCCGACTCCGGGTCGCGGCGACGCGTTCCGTTCAGACGAACCCGGCCGGCGCGGATCAGCTCGTTCGCTTGCGAACGAGAACAGTAGCCGAGTTTCGAGAGCGCCCGCGCTAGACCGACGTGTCGTGTCTGGTTTCTGCTGGTCGACCTTTGCATTCCTAAGAGTGAACTTCGAGCCAGAAGGAACGTTTAAGAACCGGCCCGCCGGCGGCGAGAGTAAGTCGTTCAGTCCACGACAACGGAAGTTCCTTTGGGGATGATTTCCGCGCTTAGGTACCTAAGTGTCGAATCGAAGCCCTACGTTGTCGTCTATAATGATGCCTACGCTCAAGCGCTGCCATCGAGGCGTAGGGTCAAGCGTACGGTGATTTCTATTTGTATAGGAATTGTGCTTAGGGATGGCGGCTTTAGATAGCGATTTTCAAGTAAACTTTGCCCTTCTACTCGCGCGCAACTACATGTGCCCCGAGCTGTCTGCCTTATGAAGCCACGGGTTAAGTCTCCCACCATCGCTTATTTCTCCATGGAGATCGCGCTCGATCCCGACATGCCGACCTACAGCGGCGGCTTGGGAATGCTGGCCGGCGACACGCTTCGCTCGGCCGCCGATCTGGGAGCAGCCGTGGTGGCTGTGACGCTGGTCTATCGCAAGGGTTATTTTCGGCAGTTGCTTGATCCCGCCGGCAATCAGTCGGAGCAACCGCAGCAGTGGGAACCGGAGCGTATTCTGAAGCAGGTAGAGGGACGAGTTTCGGTTGAGATCGAACAGCGCCAAGTTTGGATTCGGGCGTGGCAGTTCGACGTGAACGGCATCGATGGTGACATCGTGCCGGTCTATCTTTTGGACACCAATCTGCCGGAGAACAGCGAGGAAGACCGGCACCTCACCGACTCGCTGTACGGCGGAGACGAGCGTTACCGGCTTTGCCAGGAAATCATTCTGGGGTTGGGTGGATTCGGACTTCTCCGGAAGCTCGGTCACGACCGGATCCAGGCTTACCACATGAACGAGGGGCACTCGGCCCTGTTGGCGCTGGGCCTGCTCGAACGGCGACTGGACCAGAGTTTTGCGGGACGGGTCAAACAGCTCGACATCGACGGGATCGCTCACATGTGCATCTTTACGACGCACACACCGGTCCCCGCGGGGCACGACCAATTTCCCAAGCCGCTCGTCAAGCAGTTGCTGGGCCAGGAACGGGTTGACTTGCTGGAACAGACCCAGGCCTTGCACGACGATTCCCTAAACATGACCTACCTGGCGCTGCGCTTCTCTGGCTATGTAAATGGAGTGGCCATGCGGCACGGGGAAGTATCGCGCGGCATGTTCCCCAACTACGCCATCAGCGCGATTACTAACGGCGTGCACGCGCGAACCTGGACTTCACCCGCGTTCGCGGAGTTATTCGATCAATACATCCCCGCCTGGCGGACCGACAACAATTATCTGCGCTATGCCATCAGCATCCCGCTGGAAGACATTCGAGCGGCGCACGCGAAGTCCAAGGAGGCGCTGTTCGCGGCGATTCGCCAGCGCACCGGGGTTGTCCTCGATCCGGAGATTTTCACGATGGGCTTTGCTCGCCGCGCCTCGACGTACAAGCGCGCCAACCTGCTGTTTCAGGATCGGGAGCGCTTAAAGCGGATCGCGCGCGATGTCGGTCCCATCCAGATCGTGTACGCGGGCAAGGCGCATCCGCGGGATGAGGGCGGGAAAAAGATCATTCGAGATGTTTTCAATGGGGCCTCGTCGCTGGCGGATACCATTCGCACCGTTTATGTCGAAAACTACGACATGCACTGGGGCCGGTTGATCACGAGCGGGGTTGATATCTGGCTGAATACTCCGATGCGCCCGCAGGAAGCCAGTGGCACCAGCGGGATGAAAGCGGCGCTGAACGGGGTTCCGAGCTTCAGCGTGGTGGATGGATGGTGGGCCGAAGGCTGGATCGAGGGCGTGACGGGGTGGGCCATCGGCAACACCGAGGCCGTCGAAGACCCTGCCTCCGAACTCTCGACCCTCTATGACAAGCTGGAACGTCAGATTTTGCCGATGTTCTACGGCACCTCGAACCGTTACACCGAAGTGATGCGCTCGGCCATCGCGTTGAATGGATCATTCTTCAATACGCAGCGCATGGTGCAGCAGTATCTGGCCAATGCGTACATCTTGAGGGAAGTCGCGGCTCCGGCGCCGAGATCCAAACAGGCGGCTCCGGTAGTGATTTCCTGAGTGTAAAAGCCAAAGGGGAACTGTCTTAGCGCCCTCTCGCGCTTAAGAGCTTTTTCGCCCTGACTGTATCCGTTCTGCCAACTCTGCCCTGGGCACAGACGTCTGCTGTCCATTCTCCTGATTCTTGAGCGCGAAGGCGTCGGATTTTACCTCGTTGTCGCCGACAATCAGCACGTAGCGCGCTCCCAGCTTGCTGGCTGCATCGAAAGATTTTTTCAACCGAAAACTTTCGTCTCCCAGTTCGACGATCAGGTCATGCCGACGCAATTCTCGCGCCAGGCGTCCGGCTTCGCGATTCATGCCCTCGCCGAGAGGCGCGATGTAGACGTCGGGCGTGTGTGAAACTGCCTCAGCCGATTCCTGTATGGACATCACCAGTCGATCTTCGCCGATCGCGAATCCGATGCCGGGAGCAGGGGGGGACCGCCAAGCGCCTCCGACAATCCGTCGTAACGGCCGCCGCCTAAGATCGCGTTCTGCGCGCCGAGGGCTCCGTGTGTGAATTCGAACGCAGTGCGGGTGTAATAGTCGAGCCCGCGGACAAGGCGGTCGTTCAGCGTGAAAGTCACGCCGACGGCTTTGAGAATGGCTTGGACTTCTTCGAAGTGCTGGCGGCAACCTTCGTCCAAAAACTGGCTGATGCGGGGCAGCTTTTCGATGATCGGCTGATCTTCCGGGACCTTGCAATCAAACACGCGAAGTGGGTTGGTGACTGCGCGCCGCTGGCAGTCCTCACACATTTGCGCAGCGACAGGCTGCAGAGCCGCGCGTAAGGCTTCGTTGAAGCGTGCGCGGTCGGCGGGGCAACCAACTGAATTTAGCTCGAGGTTCCAGTTCTTGATTCCCAAGCGGTCGAGCAAAGTGGCCAACATCTCGAGAATCTCGGCATCGCGTGCGGGAGACTCGCTTCCCGCCGTGGTCGGCCCGATGACCTCCGCACCGATTTGATAAAACTGACGATAGCGGCCCTTCTGCGGACGCTCCCTGCGAAACTGCGGACCGATGTAGTAGAGCTTCTGCAATCCCTTGTCCCAGAGTTTGTGCTCAATGTAGGCGCGCACTACGCCGGCGGTGTTCTCAGGGCGCAGTGTGAGGGACTGGCCTTTATCGGACTGTGCTCGACCGCGATCCTCCCAGGTGTACATTTCTTTGGCAACGATATCGGTTTCCTCGCCCACGCCGCGCGCGAAGAGTTCCGTCGACTCGAAGATGGGCGTGCGGATTTCCTGGAAGTTGTACGCGCGAAACACATCGCGGACCGACGCTTCGACAAAGTTCCATAGCGCCGTTTCTGGCGGCAGCAAGTCGCGCGTTCCTCGGATGGCTTTAATCATTCGTACCAGTTCTCAGTTCTCGGTTTTCAGTTCCCGGTTATGCTCTTTTCTTACCTTGTCATTCCGACACCCGAGCGCAGCGAGGAAGGAGGAACCTGCTTGTTTTGTCAGTGCAGCCCACCGGTCGGGACTGGCTAAATCCGATTGCCAGTTGCCAACTGCTTATCCGCGCTCTGCCAAGTACGAGTTCTTATATCCGAGATAATTCCGAGCGTAGCGCATGATGGTTTCGTCATCTTCGAGACCTAGCTTGCGGCGGAACTTTCCCGGAGAGCCCATCCACAGCGATCCGGGCTCAATAATCGTTTTTTCGGGAATCAATGTCCCGGCGGCGATGATCGATCCTGTTCCGATGCGTGCACCGTTCAAAATGATCGAGCCCATGCCGATCAGGCAGCGGTCTTCAATCACGCACCCGTGCAGAGTCACCGAGTGCCCCACCGTGACGTACTCTCCCAGGGAGACGCCGTACTTTTCCTTCATCCCGTGAAGAACGCTGCAGTCCTGCACATTGGAATGTGCACCGACTCGAATCTCATGGACGTCGCCGCGCAGCACTGCATTCATCCACACGCTGGCGTGTTCGCCGAGTACGACGTCCCCGATGACTTGCGCCGACACATCCACAAAGCACGACGCAGGGATCGTCGGGCTCACACCCTTATAAGACCGGATCATGCCGCCCCACAGAGGGAAAATGAAGGCCAATCTGAAAAGATTGAACATACCACACGCTGGCGGACAGGTGGGGTGCGCCCCCATAAGCGCCAACGCAAGGCGACATCCCTTCCCGTTTGCCTGATGTCTGCAGAGCGCAGAACTTGGTGCCCGCCGGCAAGCCGCACTCCAGTCTTACACTGTCCTTAATCCCAGTGATATGCTTTCGTTCCCGCAACAAGAAAAGTTTCTATTGATCTAGGAGTCTTGCCGCGTTTCCTGTTCGCCTTTGCCCTGGTCTTTTGCGTCGTCAATGTCCCGGTGCGGTCTGAGGACCAGAAAACTACAGCGCCAGGGCACTACCTGTTTGCCTGGACCGGAGACGTGGCTAGCAAGGGCAATGACTTTCTCGCAGTGATCGATGCAGACCCGGCGGCGCCGTCGTATGGACATCTGGTGACGACCGTCGCAACCGATCAGCCGACGATGTACGTACATCACACCGAATACACGATGCCCGCTAGCGGAATGCTCTTTGCGAATGATCATGACGCGGGGCGGACTTTCATCTTTGATGTGCGCGACCCACTGCATCCGCAGGTTGAGACTTCCTTTACTGACATGGCAGGCTACATGCATCCGCATTCCTTCCTGCGGCTACCCAACGGCCACGTGCTCGCCACCTTCCGGCACGCGCATCACGGGCGGAGTGAAGGGAGCATGGGCACGAGCGCATTACCGGCGTCAAAACGGACCAGCCCCAGTCACAACTGGTGTACACCTTTCCTGGTAACTGGTGCGGCGTTCCCACCATCGTGGGGCATTACCTGATCCAGAGCGTGCCGGCAACGCACGGCTTGATCGTGCTTGACATCACGAATGGGGTGAAGCCGGTGGAGGTCTCACGTCTGAAGTTCAGCGATACCTACAAGCCACACTGGACCGGATGGGACGCCAAGACGCAGCGGGTGGTCGTGACTGGTAAAGGGACTCGCCTTTTCATGGTGAAGCTGGATCAGGCGACCGGCGCCCTCTCCTTGGACAACACGTTCCATGACGCGGAGGGAAAGACTGGCTTTAACTTCGAGGAACGCGAATGGCCCCATGGCTGGAAGGGATCGGGCCTGCCCCACGGAGTAGTCTTTTCGCGCTGAAGGGTATTCTTTTTTCAGATAACCAACGCCCGATCGGGCTCGGAAATTCCTGCGACGTCCGGTAACACGATCAGCCACAGAAGCGGATTCGTGCATCTGAAGGTTTCTATGGTTGCGGTTGCCGCAGCGGCTTCGCTCTGTCAATCACCCACTGCGGAAAGACCGGCGCGCCTTGCGGTGGTTTTCCCTGGGCAATGGCCCAGTGGTCGAGCCATCCGGTGCCTTCTTCTCCTACGTATGTGTCGGGCAAACTGTAGGCCTGATCGCCGAGAGCGTCTTCAAGAGTGATGAAGCGGTAGCCCCGTTTGCGCATCACGTCGAGCAACTCTCCGATGTGGTCGGCTTCCAGTTGATTCGCGTGCAGCAGCAGGATCTGTTTGGGTTCGTAACCGACGATCTGCTTTGAAAGTTTTTCGGAGTATTCGAACACCAGATCGCTATACGAAAGATAGCTTTTGGCGAGTTCCTCCTGCAGAGCGGAATCGTTGCGCTTCTTGGCGTCGTCGTAGACGCCGGCATACATCCAGTCCCACGCATCCAGGGTTACGGGCGCAATCCGATAACCGCGACCTATCAGGAACGCTTCGGCGTGACGGCGCGTCTCCAGATCACGTCCAGTGTCGAGGTACGGATGACGGAAATAACGCAGCTTCATCTTGTGCTCGTCCAGAAGCAGCCGCGTGACACTCTCACCCTGCACGACTTCGTCTTCCCAAGCCTGTAGCCCAACCCGGTTCAGCGATGCGTGGCTGAAGGTGTGATTGCCCAGTTCAAATCCGTAGTCCAACCACATCCGCAGAGCCTGGATGCGCTGGTCGACCTCGCCGAGCTTGTAGAGCTTCCTCTCGTTGACGAATCCGACCACGGGGATCTTTTGGTCTCGTAGCGTGCCCAGGAGCTTCGTCGTCATCTCGGTGATCGTGGCTGCGGGTAGCGAATTGGCGGCTCCGGCGGGCAAGTCGTCGATGGTAATGGTCACCTGGCGGTCGGGCTTGTCCGCGGCACTGGATAACCTTGAGAGTACGAAGATGCATAGCGTGCAAACGAACAGTAACCGCGGCAGTTTCATGAAAATCCTTTGCTGTAGCTGGGATTCAGCGGAACGATATTAGACCACGAACTGGTTATTTTTCTGGTTCAGCGAAGCGACCTGCTTCTTACCGTGCTAGCGCCTTTGCCGGGATCGCCTGTGAGCAACACCATCTTGCAGCCGCGCCCACACATTCGCTCACGCCAATGACGACGGACAGGACGCACGTGTGGCTGGCCGTCCCGTGAAGGTGCAGAATTCCTACTCCACGAGTTCGAAGCGTGGCCCGAGCGTTACAGATCAGCGGCATCGTCTCGCGCTGTCGTGGATCGGAGAACCGCAGCCCTTTCGGACGCGAGCACTCGCGCAACTCTTCAAAGATTCGAAGCTATCCGGCGTGGTGACGATTGGTAGCCGCCGGCCTGTTGATGCTCGTGTCTTCGGCGATCGGAATCAGGATGGCAACACCTCGAATGATCGCTCGCCGGGCTACGGACGAAACGCGTTTCTTGGCCCTGATTATGCCACGACCGATTTGCGAATCACCCGTCCTCTCTACGTGAGACCTCGCCTTAAGCTCGAGTTGGTTGCGGAAGCTTTCAACGCCCTGAATCGCGATAACCGGCGCGTGCAAATCACCGATGACGGTCTTACGAGCACCGCAACGAACTTTACGCAGATTGACAAGACCATTGGAATCAATCACTTTCCTGCCTACTATGGTAGGCCTGCCAACCTGTCGGCAGCCACTCGCGCGTACGCTCCGCGTCAGGTTCGGTTTGCGTTGCGATTGATCTTCTAACGCATACGCCCGATTCTCTAATCCATATGAAGGATTGGAGACGTATATCCACTAAGGGCGGGTGCAGTCTTGTGGCAAAACTTTGACATTCCCCCTTGACTTGCCTCCGGAATGTTGCAATAACTATCGAGTCCAACGGGACGAGTTTGGGGGTGTAGTGAGTTTGGCGGAAGTCAGAATTCAAGAGGGCGAATCCCTTGAAAATGCGCTGCGACGTTTCAAGCGCAAGGTGCAACAGGACGACATTATCAAGGAGGTTAAGCGCCACTCCTTTTACCTGAAGCCCGGCGAAAAAAAACGTGTCAAGGAAGCGTTGGCACGAAAACGTAGTCGCAAAAAAGCTCGCAAGGAGCAGGACTGACAACCGATGGGTCGCTGCCGTGGGGGCGGCGACCCATTCCTTTTCCCCGCGTCTCGCATTCGGAAGCGCTGGACTTCCTCCAAGGTCCATGACCAGCGTTTCCTTTTGAGCAGTGACTTGCGTGACCCGCAAGTGGGCCGAATCCAGGGTAAATGTTTGAGGGGGGGTGCGTAACGACTCCGAGCGCACTCGCGCGTACGGAAAGCCTCGGGCTTTCTTAAGCGAACGGGAGGCGGGCGGGGAATGGGGTGAGGGATGGAATTCCAGGACAAGGTGCTGAAGTGTATCGACTGCGGTTCCGACTTTATTTTTACCGCAGGCGAACAATTGTTTTTCCACGACAAGCAGTTTAAGAACGAACCGAAACGCTGCAAGGTATGTAAGGCGAAGCGAGTTTCCGTACTGGGTGCACCCACGCCCGGACAGGTACCCAACAAAACGGAAACCCGTACTACCTGTTCGCAGTGCGGCAAGGAGACCACCGTTCCCTTCAAGCCGACACAAGGAAGGCCGGTCTTCTGCCGGGAATGCTTCCAGCAGAAGCGACAAGCCGCTACAGCCTGAGATCTAGGGTCTGTAAGTTTTTGAAAGGTGCCGGCGAGACGGTTGGGGGCTAATCGTGGGCATGAGGTGATTTCCAGGCAAGCGCCGGGGGTTCCCCGCCTTTTTTCAAGAGACCTGAATCAGAGCACGTTCTCGCCAGGACGCGGTTCTTCCTTATTCGCGTGCCGGGCTAGTAGAGTCTCCAACTGCTGCACCAATTCTCGGGTCGCAATCGGCTTGACCAGGAACGATTCGACGGGCTCCTGCCTCCAGCGCTCATCCTGCGGAGGGTAGGCGGTGAGAATCGCCGTGGCAGGATGATAGCGCTGCGCGTGTGCGATGCGCAGGACTTCGAAGCCGGCATCCTCGGTTTCCATACGAACATCGGTGATCACGATGTCGTATTCATGCGACTGTAGTTTATGACGCGCCTCCGCTGCCGAGGTCGCAGAGTCGACCTCGAAGCGGTTGAGTTCCAGCACCGCCTTTAGGGTCAAAAGCACTGTTGCGTCATCGTCCACTAACAGCACGCGCCGCTTCATCGTGAAACAACCTCAAAATCTAAGAAAATGGAAGACCGCTTTGGCGGGGCATCCACAATAAACAGCGGCGCACCCACATGGGGTGCGCGCTTCGCCAGTTCTGCTTGGGCCGGGGTGCGCTGCTACTATATTACGGTGGCAAGTTTTTACGTACAAAATTTTGGTTGCCGCGCGACCCAAGCGGATGGCGCCGCCATCGAACGGCAATTCGAGGAGCGCGGTTTGGAGCGCGCTTCCGCTCCTGCGGACGCGGAAATCGTCGTCCTGAATACCTGCACGGTCACGGCCGCCGCTGACCAGGACGCGCGGGCGGCTATCCGCCGCGTTCACCGCGAGAATCCACTCGCCCGGATCGTCGTGACGGGTTGCTACGCACAACGTTCCCCCGAAGAACTAGCGTTGCTGCCAGGGGTCACGCAGGTTGTTGGCAACTCCCATAAGCATCAGCTGGCGGAACTTATAAGCGACGACGGAAAGTCACTCCCACCTGATCCCACGTTCCTCCCGCTTTCAGCCCTAACTGAGAACCGAGAACTGAGAACTGAGAACTCCATCTACGTTTCTGACATTTTTGCGCACACCGAACTGCTCGCAGCCCCAGTCTTCGATGCGGCCAACGAACGGACTCGTCCTAATCTCAAGGTGCAGGATGGATGCGACAATCGCTGCTCGTTCTGCGTGATCCCTTACGTTCGCGGTCAGAGCCGGTCATTGAAGATGGAGGATGTTCTGCGAGAAGTAAACGCACTAGTGGAGACCGGTTATCGTGAGTTGGTCATTTCCGGAATTAATCTGGGGCGCTGGGGACGGGATTTTCCGGTCGTCAGTCGTCAGTCTTCAGTCGTTAGGGAAGACGAACCGGGCACGCATTTCCTGCCGACTAACGGCTTGCGACTGACGACTCTGATTCGTGCCATTCTCGAACACACCGCTCTCGAGAAGCTGCGCATCAGCTCCGTCGAGCCGATGGACTGGAGCGATGAACTGATTTCTCTGATCGCCAACTCTCCGCGCATTGCAAAGCATGCCCACGTTCCCATGCAATCGGGCAGTGATGCTGTTCTCCGACGCATGCACCGCAAATATCGTCCCTGGCACTATCGCGAGAAGATTGAGAAGATTCGCGCGGCCATGCCTATGGCTGCGATCGGCGCTGACGTGATGGTGGGTTTTCCCGGTGAGACTGACGATGAGTTCGAGGAAACCCGGTGCATGGTCGAGAGCCTTCCGCTGACTTATCTGCATGTCTTCACCTACTCGGTGCGGCCGGGCACTCCTGCAGCCGAGATGGCGAAACACGTCCCGGTTTCCGTTGCCCGCGAACGAAATCGCGCTCTGCGCGAATTGGCGGCGAAAAAGAAGCTGGCGTTCATGCGCTCATTTGTCGGAACGACAGTGCGGGCGATTACGTTACGGGCCGATGGTTCGAGCCCTTCGATTCGCGACGAATTTGGCAGCGTTGGCGGAGTCACGGAAGCGTTGACCGACAACTATCTGAAGCTGCACCTCAGGGGGCGCCACCAACCTAACCGTTGGGTCGATATTGAGGTGAGTTCGCTGGAAGGCGAAGCCTTGGTGGGCATCTCGGTTGCATCACCGCGTGAGATTTCCCAGGACGCAACTGCCATATTGCACTCTGCGCGTCACCCCGCGGCCCGCCCGTCAACCGACTAGGCAGCCCTCTCCGCGTGCTAGACTCGCGGTTCTCAGCGAGGTCACGCCACTGCATGAGCGAGTTGAACTTTCTTTCTGCCGTGTCCATGGCAGAGCAAGTCCGGCAGAAAGAGATTTCTCCGGTTGAACTAGTGGACGCTCACCTGGAGCGGATCGCGAATCTTAATCCTCGGCTGAATGCCTTCGTGCAGGTAGACGATGTTCGCGCGCGGCGGGAGGCGCAGGCCTTGGAGGCGGCGGCTGTGTGCGGTGACTTCAAAGGTCCGCTGCACGGAGTTCCCATCAGCATCAAAAGCTCCTTGGAAGTTGCCGGACTTCGCTGCGAATCGGGAACGAAGCTGCGGGTCGGGCACGTTGCCGCAAAGGATGCCGTCCTGGTATCGCGATTGAAAGCTGCCGGGGCGATCGTGCTTGGCGTTACCAACACTGCGGAACTGCTCATGGCATGGGAAACGGACAACGTCCTTTATGGGCGCACCAACAACCCGTGGGATCTTGCCCGAACACCGGGCGGTTCGAGCGGAGGAGAGGCAGCGGCCATTGCGTCGGGCTGTTCGGCGGGCGGCGTGGGGAGCGACGGCGGCGGCTCGATCCGGGTGCCCGCACACTTCAGTGGAATCTGTGGGCTAAAACCTACTCCGGGCCGAATTCCCTCGACTGGGCACTTTCCCGTCTCGGCCGGGCCGTTCGCGCTGCTCGGCGTGGTCGGTCCGATGGCGCGTACCGTTGGGGATCTACTGACGTTGTTTGAAGTGATGGCAGGGCCGGACGACGGCGATCCTTTGTCGGCGCCCGTGCCTCTACGAAAGATCCAGCGAGAAGAACTGAAGCAGATTCGCGTCGGCTACTTCGAGGATGATGGGCGGACGCCGGTTACTCCAGAGACGCGCGTCGCAGTGCAAACTGCGGCCGAAGGGCTGGCACGCGCAGGACTACAGGTTGTCCCCTTTCGCCCGGAGGGACTGGAGCAGGCACGCGACTTGTGGTGGAAGTTGTTCGGAACGGCGGGAGGCATGATTCTAGGGCCACTGACCAAGGGGCATGAGTCCGAACTCTCGCCGATCCTGAAGGAGTTTCTGAACTGGGTTGCCGCCGAACCACCGCATACGGGGCATACCTTGTTGTACACATGGCTGCTCCGCGACGAACTGCGCAACCAGCTTCTGGCGCAGACGCAGGTCTTCCCGATCCTGCTATGCCCGGCGGCGGCCATACCGGCGTTTCGACATGGGGAGCGCGTCTGGAAAGTTGAAGGCAAAACGGTGAAGTACCTGGACGCATGGAGCTACACCGAGTGGTTCAATCTGCTGGGGAATCCCGGTGCGGTTGTGCCGGTCGGGCAGTCGACAGACGGCTTACCGATTGGAGTGCAGATCGTGGGTCGACCGTGGGAGGAGGAGTTGGTTCTCGCGGTGGCGGCCGAAGTAGAGAGGGAATGCGGAGGCTTCCGCAAGCCACCGATCAAATAGCGATAAATCGCAGGACTCTGAGGAAACGAATCCGAAGCTCGGGGGTGGGTGGATAGTCCTTTTATACTATTACGCCTCCTGAATCGCCGCATTACACTCTCGGATCATCGCTTTAGTTCTGTTGCGTTGTGGGCGGAACAGGCGATTTCCCGGGTTGAGTCCCAGCATGGCATCCGCGCAGAATTCCATCGGACAAAAACTGCGCCTCGCTCTCGTCGCGTTACTGACGGGCTCCGCCGTCTATCTCTACGGATTTCCGCAGCAAAACGTGACGTATGCCGTAATCGTTCTGCTGCATGCTGTCGGCGGGATCCTCACCACGATTCTAGTTCTCCCTCTCCTGAAGCGCCTTCTGCACGATGGGACTTGGCTTGCGTGGGCGGGATGGTTCCTGTTCCTCGCAGGCGCCGGACTGGGGTTGTGGCTGATTCACACCGGCACTCCTCGATCCGAATGGAACTGGATGTACACGCACATAGCGGTGTGCGTGGTGGCCCTGGCATGCTTGATCGCCGAAGCTGGTGGCCGACGCGGGTGGCTCGGTTCGGGCACCGGCATGTCGGTGGTTCGGCTG
>WNFQ01003652.1_pt1 | contig 14453 bp, 24 predicted proteins | sample 5400171 | NCBI WGS metagenome assembly WNFQ01 (sample SAMN13153356, study PRJNA577476) | soil metagenome | isolation source: 20 cm soil under Madrone tree | place: USA:California | collected 2016-06-14
GACGACGGGTCACACGGGAGTATTCAATAGTTGATTAGGTAATCACGCTCTCGACAGACCAGCTCCTTGGCTCAGGCCTAATATCCCGCCGTTGGCCATCTCCCCCGCTGCTCGTTCAACTCGACCGAGTCCCGTCAACTCGCCCCCTTCTCCTCCCACTTCCATCCCCCTCTCGGCCACCATTGCGTCGACCTTCCTCAGCCGACCTAGTACCGCCAAGTTCGCGCGTTCCAAGGCCTCCACCCCCTTGCCCTCCTCTCTTTCTAGCAAGGCACCCAACACACGGGCCTTCTGTGCCCCGTAGTTTGCTCTTGATCCAGTTGGTGCATGAGACAGCAGAGCCTGGCCACGCGCACGACTCGGCCCTGCTCCGTCCCCGCCCGCCACCTGGCTCACCGACTCTGTACGCTCTAGCCACCGATCGAGTCCTGCGACAGCTTCCTTCGCCCGTTTTGCCATATCACGCTTCGACGGCCGGCCTTTCTTTTTTTGTACCTTTCTTGTCACCGCATCTTCCCCCGTGCCGTTCAAGCCTGGCGCTGGTGGGTCTACCTCGAACTCCAACGGAGTGGTCAGTGCGTCTCTTTCTGCCATCTCGTCCACGTCTTCGATGTATACCTCACGCGGGAGCAAACGTGGATGATATGGCCCTAGCTTGGACACCGGTAGTATGTAAAACACATTCACGTTTGTCAATGCGGATAGGACCTGGGAAGCATAAGGTGCTAGCATTGGCGGAACTGTCCTGGGCATTTCCAAGAGTAATTCATATTGATCTATCAAGTAGAATTATCAAGTCGTTAGGCCAACCAAAACCCGACAGCACCCACCTAAAGCGATGTCAACATGCCTTATGGAGTAGAGCGGTATTCGGGAGTCCAGTGGTTGTGTAAAATAGAAGGTGTACAGTCCGAACAGTGCGACAAGCCGTCGAATGGGCTCCACGTGTTCGGCAATTCGCTCTAACGGCCGCCTGTGTTTATTAACGCATCTATGCAATGTAAGAAACACACACCGACGAAAAGCCTACAGGCAACGGTTAGATAAGTATGACGCGTGCGAGCATCAAAGATCTTGAGGTGCATATAAGTCCATCCTTGCTCTTGCCAGAGGCGTTTGAACAGACCAAATGGCGTGATGGGATGGTCTGCATATTCTTGAACAAAGATGTCGATAAGCTGCTCTATGTCTGCGCGGAAGGGGTCCACAAATAGTGAGGATGTGAAGAAGGGAGGTTGAAGGATGAGATCTCCGCGTGTCGCTGATGGTGTTGGTGCGAGTGACATTCGTGCTTTCCAACCACGATGGCTGCTTTTCTACGCAGAACAACCCCCACCGTCTGTTTCTTCTGCCAGACAACCATTTCACCTCCCCCGCCTCAGCCACTCTCCTTTCACTGTCCCCACTGTTCATGCTGGAACCACCACGACCCGAACGGAGACATTCTCTCCGATGATCCTGCCATGTACGACGAGACACTGAACCGTAGATCCTTCGCCCGTCGAGGTGCATCCTCCCTCTCCTCCCTCGTCTCCCATATTGTAGCCTCTGATCTCCGCACCCGCAGCATCCCCACGGAAAGATCGCCTCCTCACCACATTTGGCAGCGCCCCGTTCTGCGCAGCCTGCCAATCAAACCAGAGGCTCATCGTCAGCCTCCTTTCGAGCTATCTACCTCCCTCAGATGACGTGCGCTCCTGCTGACTCTCGTGCACTTAAATCATCTCACCAGATGTCTTTCGTATTACAGGATCCTGATTATGAACCTCGCCTTGCGGGCTTCGCCGCCTACAAAGCATCCATCTACACGCGCTACCCTCCCGTCTGCGAGAAATGCGCCCCCCTTGTCGAAGAGGAAATTCGGAAAAAGGACTTCTTGGCACGCTCAAACGCGCTCGGATCGTGGCTGAACGAGAGTAAAAAGAAAGACACGCGACGGCAAGTGTCTGTGTCCAACATGGATCGAAACAAACTGTACCGCGAGCTGCGGTGGTGGACCGCGCGCGGCGTTTTATGGGTCGCTACCTTACTCGCGGCGGTCTCTGCTGACATGGCTGGTGTGAACTACTCTTCGTTCAGTGTTTCGGCTGGAGCTGACTTCTCGCCTCGGTGATCAGGTGCCGTGGGTCGTTTGACACTGCCGGAGCGGGTTAAACTCGCCCCATTACTCCCAGTTGTGACCCTCCTGTCTATAACCTGGACTGCCTGGTTGCCCACCTATGCTCATTTTCGGAGAGCAGAACTACAAGGTCTGAAAATACGCGTGCGTGGTAAAGAGCGATACATTGTGAATCCATTTCCGCTCGTGGAGATTGTCCACCTACCCATCACTTACTCCGCACGTATTGTCCCATAGGTATTACAGGCCGCAGTGTGGGTGGGAAGAATGTTCACAACAACCCTGATTGCGTTGTCCTGGCACCGTCCTTCGATAGACTTTCTTTCCCTGCGCTCCCGTCCTGCTTCACTTAGCAGCCGCATCTACTTTAGCTTCGCGTTGTGTTTTGAATTATTCGTAAGCAGACCACCCAGCCTCTCACGCAACCTTCTGATAGATCTCTCAGGTATCCATATCTTCTTTCTTCACCCTCCGCCTTCACCGCGCGCCAGCCGTACGCCTGATAGACTCATCCGTCTCCCGTTCCAGCACCCCAAGCGCAAGCACCTCTTCACGACCCTCACGTTCTCCCCCACCTTCATACCCCGCAGCCACCACCTCTACCACCACCGCCATCACAACCGACACCCGACGCTCTCTCGATCCACCCGAACTACTCGATAGCCTCTCCCTCTCCTCAGCCCCGATCCCGCTACGCACATGGCATGCAACAGGACCCGTCTTTGGTCATCCCTCGCTCAGACCGGCCACGTTCAAACTGCCATCACCGCAACCATCCTCACCACCCGCACCCGCACGCACATTACAATCACAATCACGCGACGAGGAGGACGAGGACGCGATGGATTGGACACCGACTATGTCCCCTGTGCGACCAGAGTCGGCCTCGCGGAGCCTTTTCCACGCGCGGAAGGCATCAGATGCGATGACGGGTTTGGAGATGTTATTAGAACGCACGGATATTATTGACCCATCGGATCCAGGGCGCATGACTTCCCAGACCAGACGAGAGGAAGGTTCAAATAAGAGTCTACAGAGGTGGTCATGGGGTTGGGTATACGCACTCTCACTGATTCCCTTGGTCGGTGTGATGTATTATCATTTGCTCCGATACGAATAGTCTCAGGTAGTGTTGCCGCGGTCCAGTCCGGTGCGGTCCAAGTTGAAACTTGGTGTCAACTTGTGCTGAACAAGTTCACACCGGTGCACACCGGTGCAACTTGGCCACTGATGGCCAATCAGAGTGCAGGACCTCAGTTCGTAATGCAAACATTGTATGAGAGCCTTAGAGGCCAATGTATATATAACAAACGATGATGAATGTGCTCGTAGTAAATGGTGTCGAGGACCGTAGCCATGCACGCCATCAAGACAAGCGCTGAGACCGAGCGAACGCAGCGCAGCAATACAGCCTGGCTGAAGAATCTGCTGACGATGCTGCACTCAATGATGCTCTCAGAATGTTTGGGGTGTGCATTGTCTTCTACTGCATTTCACTGGGCAGCTAGGTTCAACTCAATTCGTATTGGCAGCTCTTTATCCAGATCCACATGCCCAAAACAATCCAAGCTAACGAATTACGTCGACAAAAGGAAATGCAAGATCTACTCGATTCGCTGTTGCACCTCCCGCACCTTCTACCATCGCTTTTCCCCTTACTGCTGCCACATGGCATGCTCTCCACCCCGCCTACGGACCAGCATGGCGTCCAAAGACCCTACGTGCTCTGAAGGATGCACAGAATGCGCACGATTATGCCGACTTGAGGCAACTCATGTGCACGGCACTAGCAGCTAACGACGACACAGCTATGATCGAGGTGTTACAGATTGCATGTAGCGAGATGCCAGAGGTCATCAAGACTATGCAGTGTGCCCTCGAGAACGTTGTCGAAGATGGGAGGCTTGAAGCTGATGAGAGCGGCTTGGTGCTGGCGTTGCCATCGTCTCAAGGACACCTCGACGGAGGGGGGTGCAGCAGCCGCTAGCTGATTCTGGCAGAGGTAGCAGCGGACCCTTGGCCACAAGTTTATCGAAACTGGGATTGATGCGCTCTGAAGATTATCGAAGGGAGCGGGTTTAGGATGGCCGCAAACCCAACATGATTCTCAGAACACTCACCCTCCTCATACATGTCGCCAACTCCAATCCCCCTCAAACGCCTTCGTAACAACGTTGGGCCACTTAGTGAAGGTACGAGTGAACCGATAGCATGGGAAGGAAGGGACTCATTGAGGGAAGCGAAGCAGGAATGTAGAGGGATGAGGGAAAGTAGCAAATAGCCTGTAGATAGACGAATAGCATCAGTTATTCCAATGACAATGACTTGACCAGATCGCACCCAAAGAAGAAGCTTGCAGTAGTGCCAATGAATGGCTCTTGCTGGTGCTATTTGTAACGCACAATTGCGGACTTGCCTACTAGGCAGATGGGAAAGTCTTAATAATCAAATTTCCAAGTCGTACCAAGTCACACCGGTGTCGACTTGAAAAACCAGTCCGGTCCAAGCTGTCAAAATTTCCAAGCGGTGTGCAAGTCACACCGGTGTCAACTTGAACTTGCGGCAACACTAGTCTCAGGGAGTTCTCAATGTCGCTGTTTCAACTAATCGAATCGAATAAACATAAACATTGCTCTACGTCATGCTTCATTGCATCGGATGATGCTCACATTGAGGGAGAGGGAATCCAAAGTGTTAAGAAATAAATATTCACATGCGGTCTACAAAGACGAAAATTAACTACGCATGTCGCCTGGGTATGACAGTGCACGGACAAAAACATATATGCCTGTCAAAATCGCACTGCTTACGCACGCGTTGCAAAAGATCCATGGAAATCTAACAGATAAAAAGTAAAAAGTTACGGGAAACGGACGCTCAGCGACTCGTGGGACAGATGAGGCATTGTTCCATGTTGTTCGACAGATGAGAAAGGGAGGACAGGGTCATTTGCAACCCCCCTGCAAAGGGCATGTGGTATCTTGACAAGATCCCAGCACGTACTGTTCGAGATAAAAACACCGATTAGACAGAGTGTCAGTAGCAAATTCGAGACTGACCGTGTAATTCTTCATCGAAGTCGGTTCGCTTAATATCTGGCACCGGCGTCGTTATGGTCATAAGCCGCCCGCACGCCATTTCCACCCTGGTAGTTTTCATAGCCTCGGTTGACACTAGGGCCATATTGCAGAGCCTCCTGCATCGGGGGTTGGGGACTGGGACCACGAGCAAGGTCAGCGTAGCCGCCTACAGGTGCAAGGTTAGCGCCAGCGGTGAAATCGTGGTCAGGTATCGGGGTGAGGCTACGACCGGCGTTATACCCCGCTCCCGCTCCACTATCGCTTCGGGAAAGGCCTGTCATGTTATCGTGACCTGCAGAGTGGAACGAAGACGCGTTGGAAGGCATCCTACGGACAGGAGGGCCACTGTCATGCTCTGTGGGTAGCCAGTCGACGGGATCAAGACGATCCTCAAACTGAGCGGAGGGGCGGAACTTCCACTTGCGTATAACGGTCCAAATGATCACACAGCCTCCAATGGATGCGGCGATTATAATGAGGATTGTTATGGCGGAGTGAGAGAGGCTTGAGCCACCGATCTGGGAACTATCTGCGCTTGAGGATGAAGCGGCAGGAACGTGACTCGTCAGTGTCACCGAGTCAACCGAGGCCGATTGAGAATTGGAGGGTTGCTGTTTGTTTGCCTGTGTCGCCGGCGTTGGGGTGCTCGATGTGGAAGGTGGGGAAGAAGTTGGAGGGGGGAGGGAGGTCGACGCTGAAGTGGGAGTGGCGGAACTAGTTGGTCTCACTGAGCTCGACGCAGATGTTGGAGCCTGTTCAGGGTATTATTAACGACCCTTGATATCTGGAAAAAAAGGGAAACAGCTCACCGCAGAACTCAACACCGACGAGACAGGCGACTGAATAGGTGGCTGGGAAGTTGCCGGAGCCTGTGAAGTGGCGGAAGGAGCTGAAACGACAGGAGTACTGGAAGGGGCCGAGGATGAAAGACCGTCTGTAGAGGGATCAGCAGCAGCACCAACGGCTCCAGCCTGAGGCTGAGGGATGCGTTGACGGGGGATCAGAGTGTATGGCGCTCGCCTCTTAATCATGCGATTGAGGTTGGCATGGTCGCGACGATGTGGAGCGTCCGGAGAGACGGCGTTGGCAGAGGATGGGCGGGCGAGGGCTAAAAGAATGAGGAGGGACAAAAGGAGGGTGATTGCAAGGTTGCGGTTAGGTTGAATGGCCATGGGGAGATGGGCCTAAAGTTGAGATGGACCAGCCGATGAAGAGGATGAAGGTGATGGGAGTGAGAGAGCAACTTACCAGACAGCGACGGCGACGGCGACGAGACAGATGCCAATCCGTCATCCGTCGTCAGGCTTATTAATATTAATTTACCCACTTGTCACCCAAAAACTCGTCGAAATATCATTGTCCTAGTTAAATCACAAACAAAATCGTCTCGTGTCCATCCGATGTCCAATCAAAAAACTACTCCCGCTAATTATGACTCGTAAGCGACCAGCTGCTAAGAGGCACAGACTTCGGTGTCACATAGTTGCTCGACTGTAGGCCCGGCCATTGCGGGTTGAATAATACCTGCAAACTATACTGTCCAGCGGGGAGGCTAATCATCAACACCGTCACCCCCGGATTCGGCTGGTCTGTCTGCCCTGACGGCAGCGCCGGATCCCCAGACAATCGCACCGCATCTCCCTTTGTAAACACCGCACCCGAGGGCGCATTCAGGATCGTCATCTGCAACTTTTGACCGTCGAGAGCCAAAGTCGCAGATGTCCCACCCGAACCGATGGTGACCGTGGCATTGGTGTGCATTCGCCACATAACGCTGGCCTTTGCGTTGATATCATCTTGTAATAGAACTTGTTGCCGTTTGTTTAGAAGTCGGATTCCGCGCGAGAACGACGTCCTAAAAGAAGTATGTCAATTTCTTAGACATTTTGGAGAAGCGACCATATTTACACATTGAAATATGCACTTGTCAGGTCAAAAACAACAAAAGAAGTTGAATCACTTGACGGCTTGAATACCGTGCTGGATCCTTGCGCAGTGCCAGACGAGCCGTAATTCATCTTGGGGTTCGCAGTGACATCCTGGTTCTGTTGATTTACCAAAATAGTGTTTTGACCTTCAGTCCGCTTCCTGTAGTACAACCACCTTGCCGCAGTTTGCGCTTCGCTGTCGAAATAACCCGTGGCAAGGTAGTCACCAGAACCAAGCTCACCGGCCCAGCGTGTACCCAGGGCATCGAGGACAAAGTCACCACAATCAAGGTCGCCGTGCGTCTGGTGTCCTTGGAGTCGACTCCCTTTCATTGCCACGTACAACGCGTTCATATCGGTCCAGGAACTCCTCATCGATGCCCACTGATCCCCATTGAAACTGAAGTCATTGTCGAGGGGCAAACCATTCCAAAAAGCACCAGAGATGGTTGGGTCATACCAGAACATACTCCAAGGTTCCGCCGCGTCAACCTGATCGCGCTGGAACAGCGCATATTGAGGGGCATTATATTGTGAAGCGTAAAAGATCATGGAGTTGGCAGTGGTGGAGAACTTGTTTGGACCATGGTCGCCATAGTCGAACAACGACGTCGGTCCTTTCACATACATGTGATAAAGGCCAGTAAGGTTGAAAGTCGGGTTCGTGGTGAGAAGGCCGAAATCGGATCCAGTGGCCGTCATAAGAGACGAGGCCATCTCCGCATGACCCGTCGTTGCGAAGTACCAATAGTTGGCGGTCTCGTTGTTCGTGCCATCGGATGTGACGGTCAGCGCACAATTTTGCTTCGCGTTGTCAACTGTAGAACTTAGCAGAGTCGCGGCATTGCCTGTTGTGTCATCACCAAGGATGGCCAAAGCTGCCATGGTCAGACCACCATTGCAGACGCAATTCCAATTGCCATAAACGCTCTTGCTCCACCAACCAACGTTGGCGGTATCTCCTTGGAAAACAGAAACACCGGGTTGAAGACCGTACAGATTCAAGGTATAACGAATCTGCGACTTCTGATCGGCGGTCCAAAAGTCGTATAGCCAGTCGTAAGCAATGGCATAGGCAGCGGAGAACTCCGCTGTATCGAGGAAATGGGCTGTGTTCCACTTGTCAGTGGCGGGTCCGAACGATGTGGATCCGTTTCCTGCAGCGTTCTAACGAAACCGAACTTGTGAACCATGCCTCATGCAGTTGAGAAGATGCTTACCTGAATTTCCGTCCAGGTTCTATCGACCCATTTCGTGTCATTCGTCATTCTGGCTACATATGCGAAGGCCTTGATCCGCATCTTGATTTCACGAGCGTTGTCCAGAATGCCGCTGGCTCCATCGAGGTGATATACAACGGGGGGCAGGGAATAGTAGGCAGTAGCATTCTGAAAAATACTATTGTTCCAGGACTTGAGATAGGGTTCATTCGGAATGCGGCTGGGAAGAGCATCCCATTTGTACTTGGGGGCAATGAGACGTGGGCGATCTGAGCGAAGAGAAGTAGGAGCCGGATTAGAGGGGGCAAAAGGGTCCGAAGGCCATGCCAATTGTGTGTCGGAAGGGTTAAACGTGGGGGTCGAGTAAGCAGCATTTGTCTGTCGGGTGTCAGGTGGACTGGTGAGAAATTGGCCCGTAAAACGTGAAGCTAAACCAAAACTTACAGCAGACGGGTATAGGGGCACCATAAACTCAGAGTTAGTTGCCGTGGGAAACACACCCGCGGCATTCTTGGCACCAATGGCGGAGCTGGCCGCAGCTGGGCTTCCGGAATTCTTGGAGCTGGAACCAGAATGTCCGTGGTGGCGGATAACGAGCACAGCAGCTACCACCGCCCCGACAATGGCTAGGACAGCAACCGGAACACCGAACTTGAACCATTTGCGTTTGTTCAGAGACCTCTTTGGGTTTGCGGGAGTTATGTAGCCTGAAGACGAATTATAATATGGATCACCCGAGCCATAGGGCGACCTGCCACTATCGAGCGCATCATAGGTGGCCATTAAGCCGGCCGATGGATTGTAAAGAGGGGTATAGAGAGACTGATGGAAAGAAAGAAAGACAAGCCGTTGGTGGGTGAGAGGTTTTCAGAAAGGCGAGGAAGTGCCAGTGGGCGGGATTAAAAAATGATACGTGAGGCCTGGGCGCGGTTTTTTGCTGTGTAGCAACGACGCCGGTGTCACCATTTGTATTTATTATGTAATATTACATGCGTTTTGTCACTCAAACTCGCCCAAAAATATTGCAGCTGCCCCCATTCCAGTGCCGATGCACATCGAAGTAACGAGCACCTTCAGATCACAGGATCAGACCGATTTCAAAACTGGTTACTATCACCAACCTTGCCGCCCCTTCGTTCCAGTTCGTTCAGACCGGTTGCGATTTGCCGTGCGCCTGTCGCTCGTAAACCGGTGACACGACGTCAGCTGCAAGAATGTTTTAAAAATAGAACAAAGACTCATCTAGCGGATGGCCGAGGGCGATTGCACCCCCGTTCACGTTGACCTTCTCCGGGTCGAGTTGCAACTTGCGCACGCAGTACACACACATGGAGGCGAAAGCCTCATTGATCTACGATCATTGTCACATGAGCCATCCTTTTTGTTCGTGTGAACTGTACCTCGAACAGATCTACGTCTTCCTTTGTAATACCAACCTTCTTCAAGACTTTCGGAATGGCGATAGTGGGCCCAATGCCCATAATACGGGGAGCCAAGCCTACACAAGGCCCTCAGCTGACAGCATGTCTAACACAACGCCACTCACCTGTGACGGCTACATTGACATATTTGGCTAGGATTCGAAGCTGAAATTCATTTGCTTTTCGTCTCGTCATCAACAGCACGGCGGCAGCGCCGTCTGTAATTTGACTTGCGTTCCCTCCTGTCGTTTGCGCAGGGTGCCAGTGAGGGAAAGCAGACTTGATCTTCGAAAGCGTAGCCTTTGTGGTGTCGTAGCGAATGCCATCATCCTTGGACACAGTGACTTTCTTGCGGACACCCGTGGCGGGGTCTTTCAAGTACGAGGTAAACGGCACTATCTCTTTTGCAAAGTAACCTGCTTTGTCGGCGGCCTCTGCACGCTGAAATGATTTGGCGGCAAAGTCGTCCATATCCTCTCGTGATATGTTGAATTCATGTGCGACGTTTTCGCTTGTCCAGCCCATAGGTTGTAGTGCGTCTTTTGCAGGACCACACGTCTTGATGTCATCGCTTGCACCTTCTGGACCAACATCTGGACTGAGATATGAAAGTTAACACAGAAGCACCAGAACGAGGCGCCTGGCCACTAACTTCCACGACATGCTCTCCATACCAACAGCTAGTCCCACGTCAATTTGGCCTGCCCGAATCTCATTCGCGATAGTCGTAACCGCCATAAGACCGGAAGAGCAAAAGCGATTAAGCGTTTGAATGGGCACGCTTTCAGGAATCCCTGCTGTCAACGCTGCAGTCCGTGCTTCATACGTCGGTCCCTTCGCGAGAACGGTGCCAACGCAGATATCCTCGATGACGTCGGGGTCAACTCTACTGTGTTTGATCACTTGCTGAGAGACGATGTTAAACACATTCAATCCCACGGCGCCTATCCAGACAATCGTACCCTGAACATTTCAGTTAACATCTCATCACTCCTGAATAAGGGCAATCGTTAACAGTGACTCGCTAAGAAGGAGAGAGAGAAACTCGCCGCATGTCCCTAAATCCTCCCTTCTTAGCCTTACAAAGTGGCGAGCGGATGGCCATTGTAATGACGACATCGTTGGGATTCTTTTGCAGAAGCGCATCGAGATTGGAGGACACGGCCATTTAGAAAAGATGAACCGGAAATGTGTGGACGTACTCGCTGAAGTGCGTCTCGCTTGATTGATGCGTTGGAGTGGATGTGGGTCTACCCTGTAATTTGAGAGTTAGCCTGGTCCGGGTCATTAGTCTGGTCTTCGTGATCGAGAAGACGTGATCCGGCCACAGCCCTCGTAACGTGACCTGCTGCGATAGACCCCAGCCATTTCCAGAGGCTTGCGAGTAGTTCTGTTCGGTTGCCGATGATCGGCGATATCTCTATAACCATCATGATGTTCCTAGTCCTTGATTAGATCAATAGGGCACGATAGTGGCATGGTGTATGTGCCCACTGGCATTAAAAGAAAAGGGACAGCGACAACAGAAAAGCGCGGGAAAGTCAGCATTAGAGTGGGCTGAGGCACAGCGGGATCGATGCTTGGGCGTTCTTGGAACGTTTCCCGAATTTATGCTCATGATGACCACCTCTGTGAAAACGGCTATTGGTCTGAAATTTATAGGTATGTCGTTACACCTGGAATGCTTTTGTCTAAACTCCTTTCATGAACGCGAAATACTTGGATCCCTACAGACATTGGAGGTTCGAATGTTGCATTTGCACGTCTCCGACGGATTCGCTTAACCCCCATCATTCATTGACAGCTAATCTTACGGATCCAATGTTTCGTGGACGATATCATGGCCGCGAGAAACATCACGGTCAGTTGGCAAGATCGTATGACAAGACGTCTCCGAGCCTTGTTATGCAGATGACTTTGCTCATATGCTGGTACGCTCGAAACGAGCTGGGGTTGTATCTATGATCATTACTGGTGGAAGCCTCAGAGAGTCAGAACAAGCGTTAAATCTCGCGAAGGAGCACAGTACGTGTTGGGATTATCATCTGTTCCCGAGAAGAATTTATTAGAAATGAACGCAGATCTATATGCGACCGTTGGATGTCACCCGACGAGATCAGCCGAGTTCGAGAAAGATCCTAGTGGATACTTCCAAGCCCTGGATAAACTTATTGGAGCCAACCTCAGCGGCCCTGGACGAGCGGTGGCCGTAGGGGAATGCGGACTGGACTATGACAGAACTCATTTCGCTTCACCCGTTGTTCAACAGAGGCACTTTCGTGGGTGTGACCATGCGAGTCACCGGTTTTGTACTGATGGGACGTTGACAGGCTCTCAGCTTGCCTTGGCGAAGAAATATCACCTTCCTTTATTTCTGCATTCACGTGCTGCGCACAATGATTTCGCGCAGATCTTGCGCGAGGAAGGGTTTGGTGAAGATGGCGGTCGAGCGGTCGGCGGTCGAGGTGGGGTCGTGCATAGCTTCACAGGATCACCTCAAGATGCAATTGACTATGTGGGTGCTTCGAGATTTGCCTTCTGAACCGGATGTCACTGAGAGAAACACCCAGATCAACATGGGATTTCATGTCAGGTTCGTTCTCTCGTGAATGTCTCTCGTCTCACTAAGACCTCTGTGCATTTGTAAGCGTCAATGGCTGCTCTCTGAAGACTGAGGAGAATCTGGCGGCAGTTAAGGCGATAAACCTGCGATGGATCATGTTTGAAACAGGCAAGTCTAGTCCCTCGATGCCCTCCTGACCTGCTCATACCGGCCGAAAGATGCTCCGTGGTGTTCCATGACCTCCACACATGCGTCGAGAAAGCACGTTGACAGCCTTCCGGCTGACTTGCGTGAATTGTTTCTCCCGCAGGCAGTGCGGGCAGAGGCCTTTGTCCCCGGACGCCCCGTGAAAGGTAGAAACGAATCCAGTGCGATTGGGGGTGTGGCTTGGGTTGTTCATAAGGTCAAGGAGGTGCCATTTGAAGAGATTGTAGAACAGGGTTGGAGGAACACGATCGAGCTGTTTGGGTTGAGGGAACTAGATAATGATCTGAGTCGCGACGTTCTTCTATAGAATCGTCGCTTACTCCCCGAGTCGTTCGCGGCTCAACCCGGTCGCGACTAATGGCAGAGCAGTACTACATTCAACTCGGTCTCTCCTTGGTGGGAACGATCTGGTATGGCACTATTTGGTGTATAGGGCTACTCGGGTGCTGGACCGCGTGAGTGTATCATTGTTGACTTTGGTGTGCAGTCCTGACGTGGTTGGTCGACAGTCGTCGAATGTATAGAAGTCGTCCGAGCCCCCTACTCCCCCCTACTCCCCCATCTTCTACCCCAGGTGTATCCATTTTGCGGCCATTGAAGGGCCTAGACACCAATCTCTTCGAGAATCTCGAATCTTCATTCAAGCAAGATTATCCAAATTTCGAAATTTTGTTATCAGTGGCCGACGAGCGTGACGAGGCACTGCCTGTTGTACGTGAATTGATCTCACAATACTCAAATGTCAACGCGAGGGTGATAATTGGTGCGTTGTCACCCATGGTTGTGTGGACAATTTGGTTGTAATAGGTACGATTTAGGTGAAGAGGAAGTTGGTGTCAACCCCAAGGTCAACAATCTGATGCGTCCATACAAAGAGGCTGCTCACGACATCCTCTGGGTACTCGACTCTAATATCGCTGTTGCCCCTGGGACATTAACAAGAGCGATTGGCATATTATGTGGTCCTTCCCACTCTATTCCTCCCCGACGACGCATTGCTCTTGTTCATCACGTCCCGTTGGCAATTTCCAGCCACGTCTCTTTCGGAGCCCAAGTTGAAGAAGTATTCTTAAATACAAATCATGCCAAGATGTATATTGCAATCAACGCGGTTGCTGTGGACTCTTGTGTCGTAGGCAAGTCGAATCTTTTCCGGCGCTCCGACATTGAACGCCTCGATGGCTCCCTCGTCCGGCAGCAAAACCACGAAAACAGCAGGCGGGGTCGGGGGCTTGCTGCCTTTGGCCGCTTCATTGCGGAAGACAATATGATCGGACTAGCCCTATGGCACGAACTGGACCTACGTCATGGCCTTTCTTGTGATATTGCATACAATACATTGGGGGATATGAGCCTTACTGATTATGTCCGGCGTCGCATCCGGTGGATACGTGTTAGGAAGCACATGTCCCTTCTTGCTACTTTACTGGAGCCCTTTACCGAGTCAGTGATGCTCAGCGCTATAACAGCGGTGAGTGTGCAATTCTTGATGGGTGTCCCGATTTGGCTGTTTCTTCCAGTACACTTTGTTCTCTGGATTATGGTGGACCTAGACGTTTATGCCTCGCTTGCTGGGCATTCGCTGCCAGTAACGCAGTTGCAGAGTTTTCTGGTCGCATGGGTGGTGCGAGAAGTGCTTGCATTCCCTATATGGGTTCTTGGTGTTGTCGGGAATGAAGTAGGGTGGAGGGGGAGAGAATTGCCCGGGGCCGGGTCGGGCCATTGTAATTATCGCGGGCCGCTGTTGTACCACTAGTAACCTTGGTTTGGTACATCACTTTTTGGAGGATGTCGGACTACGACTCTGTTCGGAAAAGAATCATATCCTCCGTCTTCAACAAGAGAAATGTAGCTGGTACTATCCAGGAGACATACGTTTCTCACCTCAAAATTTGGGAAGATCCTGGCCCAGATG